>Ga0209023_10000277_pt1 | contig 85711 bp, 77 predicted proteins | sample LakOneMetagenome_FD_187468 | JGI IMG/M metagenome (GOLD analysis project Ga0209023, IMG submission 187468) | Freshwater and sediment microbial communities from Lake Erie, Canada (SPAdes) (version 2) | ecosystem: Environmental > Aquatic > Freshwater > Lentic | place: Lake Erie, Canada... | reverse complement strand
CCAGCGTGCCGCTCCTTCATGTATGCCGGCCAGACGACCGCACCGACGCTCGCCGTGCCATCGACGAGCGGAATGAACCACAGCCAGCCGTGCTCGAACCAGTAGATCGAAATGTTTCCGGCACGCTGGTCCGGGTAGCGTTGCGCTCCGGAAAAATGCGCGTACATCGCGGCGCTGTTGTGCTTGCGGTTGCGCTGCTTTGCGCCCAGTTGGCCGGCGAGGAATGTGTCGCGCCCCGAGGCGTCGACCAGGAAGCGCGCATTCCAGGCCGCGGCTCGGCCATCGTCGTGCAGGGACTCGACGCGAATGAAGTCCTTCGCGCTGGAGACATCGGCGGCGCGCACCCGGCAACCTTCGATGACCTGGGCGCCGGCGCGGCTCGCGCGGCGGATCAGGATCTCGTCGAATTCCGCGCGCCGCACCTGGTATGCGTACGGCGGGCGTGGATCGTAGGCATCCTTGAATTCAAAAATCTCGCTGCGACCCAGCGTATCGGATACGAACTCCGCGCCGCATTTCTGCATGCCGATCGCTCGCATCTCGTCGGCGACGCCGAGCCGTTCGAACAGCGGCAAGTTGGCCGGCAGCAGCGATTCGCCGATGTGGAAACGGGGATGGCGCGCCTTTTCCAGCAGCGTCACGCGGTGCCCGCGCTCGGCCAGCAGCGTGGCGGCAGTCGATCCTGCCGGCCCGCCGCCGATGATCAGCACATCGACGTCGCGAGCCTCTTGCACATCTGGAACAGCCGCCATGGGGCCGCACTCTACAGCAGGCAGGTGGTACGCTGAAGCTTCACGGAGGGTCCCAATATGAATGGAAAACAATGGACGAAATTGCGCCGCGTATTGTGCATTGTCCTGCTGGCGGGTGCGTTGGCACAGCCGGCGCGAGCCGCCGGCCCGCTACCCTTCAAGGGGTACGCGTGTTGCAACCTGCACTATGAAAAGGACTGGATCAGCGACGGTAACTACGCCGTGCTTCCCAGCATCCCGGCCGGTACGCCGATTTCCGTGCTGCGCTTCGCGCGCCACAGGGCCTACGTCGACGTCAACGGCAGGAAGATGCGCCTGGGGCACGACTATGGCCGCGACCAGGAATCGCTCGAACAGTGGCTGCACAAGATCGTCGTGGATGCCGATCCGACCGCGAAGATTGCGAGCTTCCCGGCGGACGTGCAGGACGCCATCCACCAGGGCCGCGTGATGGTGGGCATGACGCGCGAGCAGGCCATCATCTCGATCGGCTATCCATTGACCAATGAAAACGCTTCGCTCGATGCGCCCGTCTGGCGCCACTGGGTGTCCAGCTCCGAGGAATACCAGCTGTTGTGGGGCCACGACGGCCGCATCAGGGAAATCACGGCCCCCGAGATGGTCAGGAACCAGATCGTCTACGATCCTCGCTAACGCCGCGTGCGGCGCGCCGGGCGCTCCGCATGTTGCGTCGGCACGGAATTGCGCAGCGGGCCGATCTGGGTGACGATGGCCTCGATCGTCGGATGATCGCCGCGCTCGTGCTCGTCGATCGATGCGCGCATGGCCGCGAGGTGTTCCGGCGTCGTGCCACAGCAGCCGCCGACGATGCGAGCGCCGCCGTCGATCGCGAGGCGCGCGTAGCTGGCCATCAGCTCGGGCGTTCCGGAATAGACGACTTCGGTTCCCTCGAAATGCGGTACGCCGCAATTTCCCTTCGTGATGAGCGGAAACGGCGCACCGTGCATCTCGGTGAGGCTGACGAGGATATCGGGCGCGCCCACGCCGCAGTTCGCGCCGATCGCGAGCGGCGGCACGCTGAGGTTCGCGACGGACGCCGCGGCCGCGTTTGGCATGAGCCCCATCATCGTGCGACCCGCGGTGTCGAAGGAATACGTGAGCACGTACGGCAGTCCAACGGCGATGGCGGCCTCGGCGGCCGCGTTCGCCTCTTCGGGAGACGACATCGTCTCGATCCATGCGACATCGACGCCGCCGTCGCGCAGGCCATTCAGTTGCGCCGTGAAGGACGCAATCGCGGCTTCCTTCGTCAACGCTCCCATCGGCTCGAACAACTCGCCCGTCGGCCCCACCGAGCCGCCGACCACGACGGGTCGCGCGGCGCGATCGGCCACGCCGCGCGCCAACTCGGCCGCTCGCTTCGCGAGTTCGTAGGCGCGCTCCTGCGCGTTGTGGAGCTTGAGCCGATGCGGTGTGCAGCCGAACGTATTGGTGAGGATGATGTCGGCGCCGGCATCGACGAACTGCTGGTGCAGCTGGGTCACCCGCTCCGGATGATCGACGTTCCAGAACTCCGGCGGCTCGCCTGATGTCAGCCCGACCTTGAAATAATTGGTGCCCGTGGCGCCGTCGGCCAACAGCACGTGTTTCGAGGCGAGCAGTTCCGGGAGAGTCGTACGCATTGAAACGATGATACCCCACATGCAGCGCAACCAAGAATTCGTCGCGCAAGGTCAAATTGACGCCCGATCGGCCGGCGGCTGACAGTGCCCCACGGACTGCGCTTGCATGGCCGGCCGCTGCGCCGGACTCAGCCGTCGAGGCCGAGCCCTTTCAATATCCGCGGCGCGTGCTTTTGCACGCGCGCAACGCGCGTCGCGGATTGTTTCGCACTGGCGAAGTACAGCAGATATCCCTTTTGCCGTCCGGGCGCCAGTGCGCGGAAGGATTCGGCCAACCTCGATTCATCGTCCAGTTGATTGCGAAATTCCGCCGGCATTTCAACATCAGCCACGGTCTTCATCGAGGCCTGAGGCGAGGCACAACCTGCGCAGCGCGGCATACTCCGCGCTGTCTCGCCTGACTGGTGTTTGTGGCCCAACCTGTTTGAGTCTAGACTCGCCTGTATTCAAATAAAACGGCACGTAATCCCCAGAGTGCCGTCGCGAGGTTTGCATGGTTCGTTCCTCGTCGAGCCTGGCGTGGGCCACCACGGGCGTCCTGATCGTTTCGCTTTGTCTCGTCGCCTGCGGCGGCGGCGGTGGTGGATCGACCAGCACGGGCGGTGGCGGAACGAGCACGCCGGACGCATCGTTCACGGTTTCCCCGACCAGCGTATCCGTCACCGCTGACACATCGAGCTCCGCGCCGGTCTACGCGTCGATCGTATTGACGGTGGCGCACGCCAAAAGCGACGTGTACCTGAATGGCCGGTATTCCATCAATGGCATCTTCCAGATTACCGCCGCACAAGAGTCCGCCACGCAATACAAATTCACGGTCCAGTTTCGGGATGCTCCAACGTTGGCCCCAGGCAAGTACAGTGACTCGCTCTACCTGAAGCTCTGCGCGGACATGGATTGCGCAACCCCCATCACGTCCACGACGACCGTTGCGATGCAATACACGGTCACCGGGACGGCCGTTGCTCGTCCGCACGTCACCGTGGATTCGACGCCCATCGTCGAGCAGACACTCTTCGCCGAACCCGTACAACAGGCAAACATCGCGCTCACTTTCGACGGATTGGACAGCACCCGCGCGGTTGACCATTCGACGACGACAAACAATGCAATCCGTGAGATCTCATTCATCGGCGCTGGAGGGTCGAGCGGCGTCATCATCGTGTATTTCAAGCCAGACCTGCCGCACGGCGTCTATCACGATGTCGTTACCACTTCGCTGTGCAACAACGACACGAATGGGTGCCAGGAAACCATCGCGGGATCCGAATCCAGTGTTTCCGTGACGTTGACAGTCTCTGACACGATCTCCGGGCCAAACGGGTACAGCGTCAGGTTTGCTCCGGTGCTCGCGAATGGCCTGGCCTGGGATGCGCAACGACAAGTGATCTACGCAACCACCCGGGACAATACCGATCCGAATGCGGGTTCGATCACGACATTCGATCCGCGGTCGGGTGTGATTTCCAATATTGCGCCGCTGGCCGGCGGACCCAACCGGCTCGCGGTGACGGGCGATGGCGCTTATCTATATGTTGGGCAAGACGCCGCTGGCACCGTGAGTCGCCTGGTCCTGCCTGCCATGACGAGCGATATCTCGATTGCGCTCGGTGTGGATCCAAGTCTTGGCGCGACGCTGCGCGCAACCGATCTCGAGCCGTCTCCGGACGACTCCCACGCTGTCGCAGTCGCGGTGAGCCTGCCCTCTGCATACACGCCCAATTGCAAATCAATCACGCTGTTCGATGACACGCAGGTTCGAGCATCGCTGCCGGGCAATGGCACGGACGCCAGTCCCTGCTCCGGCAGCATCCAGTGGGGTGCGTCCAGCAGCGTCCTGTACGCGGACGACGTCGAGTCTTTCCCCAGCGACATTTACCAGATAGCTGTCGGTCCCACTTCAATGTCATCGGCCCTGCTCATCCCCGGGAACGACTTCCTGTATGACGGCCCAATCCAATATCGGGCCGGTCTCCTGTACACGGCGGGCGGCGTGATCTACGACACGACGAACAACACGGTGCTGGGACAGATTCCCACGCCAACCAACCGCCTGCTGCGCGGCGTCTTTTCCCCGGAGACGCACCGCGTCATTACGGTCGATGACGCTGTGTCCGGCCTCGACGGGATACGAATCACGGCGTTTGATACCACGACCTATTCGGAAATCGCACACATTGACCTGCCGCACCTCTACGTACAGCAGAACGCGGACGGCACTTCGTTGAATGAATCGGAGGCGTGGAGGGCAATCAGATGGGGCACTGACGGCTACGCCTTGCCGCTGACCGACGGCCGCGTGCTGATCATCCAGGGCGCGTTCGTTGGTCCATGAACATGGATTTACAGAACAGCAGCTAGCCGGCGCGGCGATAGATCGCGAGCGCGGCGATCAACAGGCCCAGTTCCAATGTGCCTGTCGCCAGCGTCAACGAGGGAACCGGCCAAAATCGCGCAACGGTGACGAGCCGGTACGCGACGATCGGTGCATACAGCGCGATCGACAGCAACATGCCGATCTTCCAGTTGGCGGCATCGCGCGCCAGCAGCCAGAACGCAATCGCGAGCCCCCATTGCAGGCCACCGTACACGACCAGATATTCGGATTTTCCACCGATCGACAGGTCAAGGAAGCCGATGTTGGTCGACGTGCTGCCCGGTTCGAGCGTGCACCACGCCGCGAACAGCACGTACAGGATGGCATTCAGGTAGAGGTAGATCTTCATGTCGTTCCGCCTTGGACCGTATGCCCACGATTGTAGCCGAGACTAGATCGACAGCTTGGGGTCACCCTCCAATACGGTTTGCTTCATCGTGGGGCGTTGACCCCTGCTCCACCTTTCCGCCCGATGCGACACGCGGTAGCGGAGCGGCCCGCCGTCGGGTGTCTCGGCCCGCGTGATCGGCCGAGGAATGCAGACGAATTCGGTGTCGATGTGGTCCGGTGCCGCGGTCACGACGGCATAGCCATGCCCGCCCCAATCGACAAAGTCGAGGTGCGGCGCAACATCGGGATTGCTCAAGGATCGCGCGCGGGCCAGGTCGCCGGACTGCGCGTATTCCCACGCCGTCCTGACGCCGTGCTTGAAGAGCAGGTTGGCCGTCGTTTCGGGCGCGGCGCCTTCACGGTTGGCGACGAACAGCGGCCGGAGCGGATGGTCTTTCATTCCATGCTCCAGGGCCTCGGCCGCGCCGATTGCGGAGATCGATCCGGTGACGAAGCTGATGCCGACCGGCTCGAAGCGCGCCGGTGGCAAGGCCTTTGCTGCATAGCCTGCCCAGAAACTGTGCCGATCGCCCGACACCGAGACGAATCCGCTCACGCCCGCATCGCGCACCGCGTCATAGATCTCGGCGCGTTCGCGAAAGGCACTGGCGAATTCGCCGCCACCGTATGTCGCGAATCCCGCGCCAGGCCAGGGCTGGCCCACTCCGGCAGGAAGATTCTGCGGATCGGTGCGCGCATCCAGCGTGGCATTCGTCGCACCCCAGATCTTCCACGTCGCCCTGGACGATGTGAGCTGCTGCTTCAGCCAGGCCTTCTGCACCCGGCCGAGCATCGTGAACGGCGGTTCATCCTTGCGGAAGTTGGGAATCTTCTGCGCGCCGTAGGCGATTTCCGCAGGCGGCTTGCCATCGTTGTAGGCGCTGCCCGCGTCCAGTATCTCGTGTGCCTCCTGCGGAATGAGTCCCGCGAAGGCGTCGTCAAAGAAAGCATCGGAGCCCGGCCGGCTGGTCGGATCCTCCATCGCGTAGCTGTGGAAGTCCGTGAGCACCAGGTCGACATGCGGGCCGAAGCGCAGCGCGCGGTATCCGGTCATGCTGCCCACCGCGATGCGATTGTTGATCTCATCGCCGAAGCCGTCGCTGTCGAGCGTCGGGATTGGCGTGTTGGTCACTTTCGGTGCGTCGAACTTCTCGAGACCCGCGCCACTCGCCTTCTTCACGCGCGCCGGAATGTATTCCCACCACGCCTGGTTGGCCGCGACGCGCAGTTGCTGCGCGGGCTCCGCGGGTCCGCCGTACTTGATGAAACTCTGGAAGCCCTGCCACGAGAACTCGTGGTTGTCGCCAATGCATACGAACGGACAATGCGCGCGCGCATCCTGCACGTCGGGGTCGTTGATGTGCCCCCGATAGACCGCTCGATAACCCTCGAGCGTGGTCGGCACGTGGAAGTTCGACACCTTGCGCGAATCGGGAATGCGCGCGACTTCGTACACGGTGCGGTCGTAGCGATGCTGCACTTCTTCCGGGTACTCGACCACTTCATAGATGAAATCGCCCAGGTGCAGCACGAAGCCCAGCCGCATGTCCTCTGGCGCGCGCTCGTCTTCCCAGATCATGCGGCGATACGCGTTCTGTGCGCCTTCGTTCACGCTCTGGCAGGAGACAAAGGCGAAGCGCACCGGCCGCTGGTCCGATTGCGCCGGCGCGGTGATCGTGCGGCCCACGCGGCTGCCGTTGCCGTCACGATCGGTGAAGCGATACCAATAGACGGTGCGCGGTTTCAATCCCGCGACCAGCACCCTGCAAGTCCAGTCCGCTTCGGCGTACACCGACGTGCGAACCGTCGAAACGACGGATTGGAATTGCGGATCGAGCGCCACCTCGACGTGCAGCGGCCGGCGCGTGGCGCCCGCTTCGTACGGGCGGCGCGTCCACAGCAGCACGCTGTGCTCGTCGGGATCGCCGGAAGCCACGCCCTGCGGGTACAGGTCGCGGCGTTCCCGCCACCCACGTCGCGCGGAAGCCGGCGCCTTGCGTGCCCATCCGAGCGTGGCGCCGAGTGCGGCGGCCAACGACAGAAAGGTTCTTCGATCCATGTCGTGTTCTCCGGAACCAGGCAGGAGTTCGCAATGGGACCCGGGCGCTGCCAGAATACCCAGCAACAATACGATACACCGTCCGGGTGGGCGCCTGTCCGTTTTTTATAAATGCGTCAAAAAATGAAAAACAAGCTTGGAGCGGCGCTCCTGGCGATCGCCCTGATCGCGCCTGGAACGCCGCAGGCAGGCCCGGACGACACTCGATCGGAGGCTCGCCCGTCCGACCAGCAGGTGCGCGACGACATCACCAAGCAGGCGCGCACATGGCTGCTCTCGGGCGATTTCGAGGCGTTCGACGCGGCCGCCGACCGCTTCCGCGAGACCCAGGAGCGTACGCCCGCCGGCTATTGGAAATTGGCCTGGCTCTACCACGCGGCCAATGCGATGGATGCAGGCGACGGCGATTCGCCCACCTGGGCCCGGCTGGATCTGTCCTGCCAACAATGGCTGCAACGGCATCCCCAGTCTGCTGCGGCGGTCATCGTGCGCGCAAAACTGCTCCTGGCTCGAGCCTGGGCCTACCGTGGAACAGGATTCGCTGGCAGCGTCGGCGACCGCCAGTTGAAGGCGTTCCGCACGCTGACTGTCGTGGCGGGCCAGGTGCTCGACAGCCATGCGGAGCTGGCGAACCGCGATCCGGAGTGGAGCGCGTTGCGCATTACCGTCGCGATGGCCCAGGGCGAGTCTTCCCGGCAGATATTCGAACGGGCCAGTGCCGCGCTCGCTCGCGAGCCGCTCTACTACGGCATCCACTTCGCCGCTGAAAAGGCACTGGAGCCGAGCTGGGGCGGGTCTGAAGAATGGATCAAACGCTACGTGGCCATGGCCCTCGATCGCTCCCGCGCGCTGGAGGGTACCCAGGCCTACATGCGAATTTATTTCAACGTCGCCAAGAACGCGCGGGACGTCGTCGACGCACTCAATCAGACCGGCGCCAAGCAGCCCGCCATGATCGAGAGCTACACGGAGGTGCTTGGAGCCTACCCGGACGAACACAATCGACAGATTGCCAAGGCGCTCATGTGTTTCGGCGGCGACGCGGCCCACTTCAAGGCCCTCGGCCGACCGACCGGCGACGCCGTTCCCGCCATCGCCTGGTGGGACACCGCTGAGTGGCGGCGAGGTTGCGACCAGTGGGCATACGAAGGCAAGTTGGCGCCGCGCTCCGTCAGTGCAGAGACTTTCACTGTGGTCAGTTTCCTGCGCGGGATGGGCCGGGATTTCTGGGCTCCACTCGGTTGGGCAGCGCTCGCGTTGTGGTTGACGCTTGAGGGCCTCCTGAGGCTGGGCTGGAAGAAACCCAGCACCGACAATCGCTCGGCGGCAACCGATCCGTACGACCCCGCACGCTATCCGCGCACGTATTTCGTGCGATGGAGGCAGGTTGCCCTGTCCGATCGCGCCGCGATTCGACTTGCGGTATTTGGCGCCGCTTCCGCGTGGGCGCTGACCACGGTTCCATGGCCGGACCGTGCGTTCGGCACGGCCGCATTCAGCGCGTGCGCGCTGGCGGCACTGCTCGCCGTGCTCACGATTTGCCGCCGCCTCAGTACCCGGGTGTTGCTGACCGCCGATGCAGTTGAATTGCAGGTGTTATGGCGGCGCCAACGGATCGGCAGGGAAGCGATTCGGGGGCGCAGCGCTTTCAACTGGCAGGGAGCGGCCGTCGCCTTGTATACCGAACGCAGCACGGACAGCCCCATCTTGATTCCCGAGGTCGAGAACGCCGATGCGGAATTCTGGCAATGGTTCGCGCCGCTGCGACTACTGGCGCCGGACGCTAGTGGCCAAATGAGATGACCGTGATCCCCGGCGAGCGGTTCTGGTCCAGATGAGGTAGCAGGCTGACGGACTCCTCGAGGCTGATCGTCGGCCCCAACAGTTTCTCCGGTTGCAGTTGGCCGAGCCTGATCATCTCCAGCATCGCCGGATAGCGATGCGCCTGCATTCCGTGGCTACCGAGGATCGCAAGTTCCCTGGAGAGCACCTGGTCCATCGGTATGGGCGGCCGACTCTGCTCAGCCACGAGCAGACCGACCTGGATGTGCCTGCCCCGTTTCGCCAGGCCCGCGATGGAATTGCAACACGTCTTCGGACTGCCGAGAGCGTCGATAGAGGCAGCCACTCCGCCGTGCGTGATGTCGCGGATGGCGGCTCCGATGTCGGTGTGTCCGGCGCCGTTGAGTGTTGCCTCCGCTCCGATCGCGCGCGCGAGCGCCAGCTTGTCCTCGGCAACATCGATTGCGATGACACGAGCGCCGACGGCGCGCGCGATCATGATCGCCGACAGGCCGACGCCACCACAGCCGTGCACCGCCAGCCATTGTCCGGGAGCAACCTGCGCCTGGTCGACAACGGCGCGGAAGGAAGTCGCAAAGCGGCATCCCAGGCTCGCCGCGGTCTCGAACGTCATCTCATCCGGCAGGCGAACCAGGTTCGTATCGGCGCGGTGGATCGCGACGTACTCCGCGAATGAGCCCCAGTGCGTGAAACCGGGCTGGAACTGGTCATCGCACACTTGTTGGTCGCCGTTGCGGCACGGTACGCAAACACCGCACGCGCAAACGAACGGCACCGTGACCCGCTCACCCACACTCCAACGCGCGACGCCCCTGCCCTTCGCGGCAATCACGCCCGCCAACTCGTGGCCCGGCACGTGCGGCAACTTGATGTCAGGATCGTGCCCCATCCAACCGTGCCAATCACTGCGACAAAGGCCGGTGGCCTTCACTTCAATGACCACCCCGTCATCCGGCGCGATTGGATCATCCACGCGCCGGACGCTGAGCGGTTCACGGAACTGTTCGTAGATTGCGGCTTTCATCTTCTGACGACCCCTGGGCGCCCGACGCAAGCAGAGTATTGCTACAGTAAGACGATGTCAGCCCGAGGTCATCCATGTTGAATCGCATTCGCGCCGCGGCGTTGGCGTTTCTTTCCTTGATTCCGGCCTGTTGGGGAAGCAGCCAGGGCGAAAGCCCAGGCGTTTGGCAGCCTTCGCCGGGCCACACGCAGATTCCCATCTGGCCACGTGCCGCCCCAGGCTTGCAACCTGTTCCAGGAGCAGAAGTTGATTCGGATGGAGCGGTGACCAACGTCACCGTGCCGACGATGACCGTCTACACCCCCACGGGAAACAACAGCGGCACGGCGGTCGTCGTTTTCCCGGGAGGCGGCTTCCAGATTCTCGCCATCGACCTCGAAGGCACCGAGGCCTGCGACTGGCTGACTTCAAGGGGCGTCACTTGTATTTTGCTGAAATACAGAGTGCCGAGCGTGCCTTATGTTTGGCAGTGCGATTGCCGCCCTCACAACCGGTCGATCTCGACGCCCTCCTTGCAGGACGCCCAGCGCACGTTGAGGCTGGCCCGCTTCCATGCCAAGGAATGGGGGTTTGATCCCCACAGGATTGGCGTGCTCGGATTTTCCGCAGGCGGGTATCTGGTGGCGGAGGTGAGTACGCACTTCAAGTCACACCTTTATGCGCCGGTAGACGGCGCCGACAAAGAGAGCGCCCGACCGGATTTCGCCGTTGCGATCTATCCCGGGCACCTCGCGTTGGCGGAGAACAGCATTGCACTGAATCCGAATATCAAGAGCCACATCACGCCAGAGGTGCCGCCGACGTTCCTGCTACAGAACGAGGACGATCACGTGGACAGCGTCGAGGACGCGCTGAGCTACTACATGGGACTCAAAGCGGCCAACGTGCCGGTTGAGTTGCACTCCTACGCACAAGGTGGCCATGCGTTCGGACTTCGGCCATCAAAGCTGCCCGTGGCGGGGTGGCCTGCATTGGTGGAGAAGTGGATGGAGACCATTGGAATGACTTCGCTCTCGACGCACTCGACACCCTAGGCGTGATCGGTCGTCAGCGGGCGCGTAGCGGCAAGCGCGGGGGACGTTGCTTGAACAAGCGATTTGTTACCGCGCTTGCCGACCCCCATTCCGGCCACTTCATGGCACTTTCCTGGCACACCCAATCTGAGTTCGACAAACATGCGGCACAGTTCCAGATGCTCGTGAACCATAGTTGACACCGTGAGAACTATAGTTCACAGTACCCAATGATCGAAATCGTCCAGTCGAAGGTATTCGAGTCCAGAAATGGCCGCAAAGCGAAGCAAGAAGGCGAAGTTCACTCAGTGGGACGCCGCGGATTCACTCCGTACCGAGGCTGACATGGTTGCCTACCTTCAGGCTTGTCTTGAAGAAGCGCCAGACGATGCGACGCTGCTTGCTGCGGCACTGGGTGACATTGCCCGCTCGAAGGGCATGATGGGGCTGGCGAAAAAGACCGGACTTACTCGCGAAGGCCTCTACAAAGCGCTATCGAAGGACGGAAATCCCAGTCTTGGCACTGTGCTTAAAGTAATCAATGCGCTCGGCATGAAGTTGACGCCGCAGGTAGCGTAGGTTTCGCGGGCGACTTTCTACCTGAAAGCCGTCCACGAAATGGGGCGACGTCAGTCGGTACTACGCTCTAATCCCAACTGCTACTCAGAAGCGGGGGGACGTTGGACAATGCGGGACTTTTCGTCGCGAAAAGTGATTTTCAGAGTCATGGAATGGCACGGGCCTTGTCTCTCGCCCTCGTATTCTTTTTCTCGGTACTCATGCAACGGTAGAACATGGCAGCTAAGACTGACCACGCTCGTGCGTGGTTAACCGTGGATCAACCGATCGATGACCTCCACGCCAAATTTCGCTTTCAGACTTTCAACGAACGAGCGTTCCACATCTTGGGCGTAGGACACAAGTCCGCGAAGATGTGCCAATTGCTCTCCGCGCAACTGGTTTTCGTTCCAAAGATATATTTGCGTCCGGATTTTGCGTTTAACATCCCTGCCTAGGGAGATTCTTCTGTTTGATGTCACCACGAGCCCAGTCACCAATACCCTTCGCCTCCGAGATAAGCGCTGCGTCTTTTGTTCATTGATTCGCAGCTTGGGACAGATATCGCCGCATGCCCGCCGAAGATATTGTTCAACGTCCCGCAATACATTTGGCGTTCTCGTGGAACAATAGATGTCATCGGCGTAACGCGTATATTTCACATCCAGGTTCGCACACATTTGGTGCATAGCTGAGTCCAGATCAAACAGAATGGCGTTCGAAATTGCCGGGGACGATGGAGCACCTATGCTTAGTGCCGGCGGTCGAGGAGTAACGCCCTTTCTGCAGACCAACCTCGCTACAGTCGGGATCGCGTTGGGGCTCAATTCAACGAATCCTTCTCGTGCCCGTCGAAGCAAGAACTCCGAGACCCATTGATCGTCGATAGACGGGAAGAAATCAACGAAATCTAAGCGCAAAAAGAAATTGCTGCGCACGTGCTGCGCCGCGTGCTCTCGTATGCTCCTGCCCTTGACGTACGAATAGACAGAATCATGGACAGGTATGTTTTGCAATACTTGTGACACCAACCATCGCTGCACGGACTTGAGCGCAGGAGCTGGATGATAAATATCCCGAGTTCCCCCACTCCTCTTGTCTATCGTGTAATGCCGGTATTTGTTGGGCGCTGTCTTTATGAGCATCTCAGCGCCGAATGCGCTTGTCCTCAACAAGTTGGCGACTTCACCAATTAACTCCGCTCTATTCATTGGCGGGACGCCTCCAATTCCTCAATGACGTCTGGAAATTGAGTTGCGTAGGCATCTCTCCATTTGCCAATCACGGCCATTCTCTCGGGCTCGTTACCGTCCATGAATCGTCGTGCACTGCCGCGGGAAAGTAGATCGCCCGTATCGTTTCTTACCGCGCGGTTTGTCGCTACGAGCAAGGCAAGTTGCATGCGTAGCTTTGAAACGTCATACGCTCCAAATAGCGCATAGACCACGTGAAGAAGGTCCACTTCAGTAATTGCACCCGCGATATCAACTATCTCACCCAAAACCGAAAGCTGGGATCGGCTGTCGAGGTCCTTCCAGGGCTGCCTAGCGAATCGCCTTCTGTATGGGCGTTTTTGCTGTGGGTCTCCAAGGAGCCTGGCCGAAATTGTGGCCATGTCTGCGGCTGGATCATCCCCCAGCACATATGGTATTGGACCAAAGGCGCTCGCTTTCGCGACCAGACGAATCGGCCCCAACGTTATGAATGAGTTAGCTTGATATTGACGTCGTATAGCCACCAAGCATTTTGCAGCGATATCGTCGTGCGCTGAGAAATAGCCCAGCTCGGCGAATGAACCTGGGCTTTCAGGAAAAATCAGGACACTATCGACAGTCTCGGCAATGATTTTCTCAAACAGGGAAAAATTTGCGTATCGCCTTTCTTCAGGTTGCCTAAGCAACTCTTGCGTCGCAGATTCCGCTCTTACGCAAAGTATTCGTGAATTGGCGTCTGCTGCCACATGGTCTACAAATATTGCGCGAAGGCTTTGCTCGTGCGTGTCCGGCAGAGTTTCGCCGGCAGCTCCGCAGACAAAGCACACGTGGTCATTGGCCGAAAACGAAAGATCGCCTCGCGAAAAGTATCCAACGAGCTTTTCGCGAGGCGATTCAAACGCAGGGTGATCTTTTATAACCTGCAAATAGGTGCCACCTACTGGATCGTGGCGAATCTCCCACGGGTTCGTCGCTAGACGAACCGTGGGAGATTCGCCGCGACGATGTCGATCAATGCCAATCGGCCTGGCTATGCACCCGGCAACAGAACCTCGACACAGGTTCAGCTAAGTGGCGCGGGGATTATAACAAGCGCCGTTAACTTATCCACAAGTCGGGGATTTGGTCGCGCGGACTGCATGAGAACCTGGCTTTGTCGCTGACAATCAGCTCGTCCTATTGGTACGTGTGCCAGTGACCAACAGGCTATTGCACCGTCGAGCGTCGTTCCTGTTCCCTTAGATACCGAGTTCGGCTTGGTCATAAAGATAGGCGTTTCCGGTACTCGCGCTGATTTTCTCGCCAACCTCAACAAGTCGCTTCTTAACAGCAACGGATATGGTTTCCAAATGCATGTGTGTATCTCGGGCCACCCAGTCCGTTGCATTCCCAACTCCACCATGGCCTCGCGCCGCGTCGCGCACTGCGTACCTTCCCCATGCTCCAGCCTGATCTGCAAATTCCGGCGTGGCGGCAATCCTATTCGCGAGATCGCGGTAGGAGGAGCCTTCACCGACGCACAGCAGGTGCGAATCCCGCGTAACGAGATTGATTCTCGCGGGCGGACTGGCCTTTGCTTCCTTGTCGGTTTGGTGCGCGTACCGCGCTGCGTAGTCACCGAAGCGAACCCCTTGCCCGAAGCGTGAGCCTACAAGTCGGTTCCAAACCATGAATTCGGCATTTGGAAGTCGCACGGCTTCCCCATCTGCTAACTTGCCGAGTGCTCTTGGAATGGAGGATGCGCAGAATATTGTCGATCTAAAGCGACGATCACTAAACGCTCTGACTACGGGTTGCAACAAGTCCTCCATAAGACCAACAATTTTCGAGCGGCTATCTGGGAATTTGTCGAGTGGCCCGAAATCAAGAATGACGTCGCAATTGTCGTCCTGTACAGCGAGCAGACGCTCGACCTCGTTGACGACTGAGTCGAGTCTTTCGGCATCTCTGACGTCGTCGTGCGGTATCCTGATTGCAACCCCGCGCCCATCGCGCTTTATGATCGCGGCGACGCATTGAAAGTAGTCGCCGTTCGCTCCATATCGCTCCAATACCGGACCCACAACTGGAGTGGCCTTCAGACCCAACTGACGAGAGGATTCAAAAAGGCGCGTCATAAAGGCGACGCCTTCAATCGTCTTGTCATCCGGATCGTACCGCGAGAGGTCAAAGAAGAAGGGGTATGCCGTTCCCCAAGTTTTGGCCAGTGCGCACACAACCGTAGCTTGGAGTTGATCAAACCCCTGAGAGCTCTTCGCCTTAGGAAGATCAATGACCGGGCACACATCGGATTTTGTGTGCTCCGACAATGCGGCTAGGGCACTGTATTCCCCAGCCTTTGCTCGCAAGATCGGAAAATAGATCTGCGACCTCATACAGTTTCCCAGTTCACCTCGGGGAAAGAACGGCGAACCTGGCCGTTTCCGATCATGCGGGTGAAGGATTGATAGTTTTTCCTCTCAAAACGAATTCTTCCGGCAATGATTGCAGCGTTGATTTGTAGCTTTTGTGCCAGTTCATTAATCGCCTCGGCTGAGGGGTTCAAGTAGGCTTCGCTTCGTTTCCAAATCCCGCGCGGTATTAGGTACTCCGCTGCCTCAGCATTCGCTTCCTTCTCGATATCTATAGGGTCCTCTTCCGCGCGTTCAATTTCGATATCAGCGATTGCCTGCAGTCCAGATGCCTTCAAGTGCTTCCGCGCATGCACGCATTCGTGCAACAACGTAAACCAAAAGTTGTCGAGCCTGTTTTGACGAATGGTCAACGCGATGATCGGCGCGCCATTCCGTGAGAGGAGCGCCGCGCCATCAAGTCCGGAGCCATGGAGTTGAGGCTCGATAACGAGAGCCACGCCGCGCTCTTCGAGAAACTCGCGCGCTAGCTGTGGTCCGCGCTCCATCCAGCTCAGCCTGACCAGGTAGGTGAGCGCTTCGTTGTTCAAAGACTCGCGGGTGTACCGACTATTCACGTAGGTACGCGATTCCGCAATTTCCCGTACCCGCGCAAGCCAAAGCCATATCTTCGTCTTATTGGTGCTCTTTGTGGCGCCTGCTGTCAGCGTGTTTTTCAAGTACGCTGGGCTTCCCGCTGGCGCCAAAGCTTGGCGAACCCATTCGTTCAGATCCGCAAGCGAGTCGACCCATTTTCGCTGGAGAATCTCGCGGTGTGGAACACTCTTGAAGTCAGAAACGCTGACCTGCGTCGCATACGGTGCACAGGGCTCCTGAATTAGAAGGCCGGCGGGAATGTTCAGACGCTCATAGAGTGACCGGATCATGGGCAGTGTAAGCGGTCTCTTGCGCGAAAGAATCTCCGAGGCGCGGTTCTTTCCTCCAAGCAACTCGGCAATGTCTTTCTGCCGCAGTCCTTGTTCTTCCATGCGGAACAGGATCGCGTCGACGGGATCCGGCTTCGCAAAGGGAAAGCGTGTTCTCTCGTAGTCTTCGACGAGCTTGGCGAGCAGTTCAAGTCGAGCGCCCGCTTCAGACTCGGAATCCGGATCTTCAGCGGCAAGCGCCTCCACCTCCGTAAGAAAGCGGCGGTACTGCTCGTCCGTCTTGATAATTCGCGGTTCCAAAGATAATTTCCCTTTTTTATCGCGTGGCATTGCGTTCGTCGTACTCGGCATGTGTGCCGATCCAATTCACGGCCACAATGCCGGTCTTAAAGGCCACCACGACCTCCATCCGGTAGTCATTGCCTTTCACGTTAAAGATGACCGAATTGCCTCCGACAAAGCTGGCGGTGGAGTAGCGGTCCTTGATGGCCTGGGGGGTAGTCCAGGTGCTCGATTCCACCTCGGTGAGCCAGCTCGATATCCACTTGCGCGCATCCGCATGTCTTAAGCAGAACCGGTCGAGCGTTTCGCGCCCGACTACGCGCATAGAAAGACCCCGTTCAACAGGTTGGAAAGTATTCTAACAGAGAAGTTCCCATAGTGGGAACATTTCCTAGGTTCCCGATTCAGCTATTTTTGGTCGTGCTGCGCCGCAACACGGAACCCGGCATCCTGACCTGCGGTTCGATTTTGTAGCCGCCTGGGTGATGAGTATGCCGCGGCACCCGTGACAGATGCTAACGCCGCCGCCTGCGCAAATAGTCACCTTGTTCGAACTAGCAGCCTTGCCGCACGGTGCGGCAATAGCTGACTCCTCCCGTCGTCCGCCGCTCGCCTCTCACTCCAATGCGCTTTCGTCGACTTCGGACGTACCTCCTGGCCTCGATATAGTCGGGGCGTCGCATTGGCCGCAACGCCGAGTTCGCGTAGGTGCGCAGCGAACTTCACCCGCCATTCCCTAAGCTGCGCTTTCTTGACATTCAGTCGCTTGCCCTGCTCGCTTGTGGCTTTGAGGATCACGTGCACATGCGGATGTGGCTCGTCGGTGTGCAGCGCCATCACGTATCTGTGCTTGAGCGCGAATTCATCCCGGCAGAGGTTCTGCACGGCACCGAGTACCTTCTTTGGACTGGTACCGGGGGGCATTGAGAACACGAGTTTGTGCACAAGCCGTGGCGGCCGGTGGCGAGTGCCTTTGCCGATACGGGTGGCGGCGCCTGCTTCCTCCAGATCGAGATTCCAGTCCTCGGGGAGCGCGTCGACGGCCGCTCGGCCCTGCAACACTTCTCCCTCGTCGGCATGCAGCTCGACCTCGCCTTTGCGCGATACGTAGTCGATATGGCGCCGGACGGCCTTAACGCTGGTAGCGCCGCTCGAGAGCACCTTGACCATGACTTCGGGTGTACGGGCGGCGGTACGCGAGACGAGTGCAATCTGGGCGGCCGTCAGGCGGGCGCGGTCGGTGCGTCCGAAGTGGCCGTGGCTGCGGAAGTTGAAGGCGAGTTCCTCAGCGATTGCTCGTGTCATAGCCTGCCTCCCACGATTGCTGGTTGATCTTGAGGGTGCTCTTCAGATTCTCGACCATGGTGGTGCAGACCTTGATGAACAGCGCAAGGTCCTGGCGGCTGGGTCCGTTCGGGGCCTCGCCCTGGTGCATCCGTCGGGCAATCTGGTTGAGGTTACGGCCGATGGACGAGAGAGTTGCGACGCCCTGCGCGAACAACCTCCGTTCGGCCTCGGGCAAGGGATTGAGGTGCCGGAGGTGAGCGCGGGCGAGGACGGCGAGATACGTTGCCGAGGGCATGCCGCGAGCGGCGGCCCGTTCGGCCAGGAGCTGGCGGTCATCGCGGTACAGGCGCACGTACAGCCGTTCGGCGCGGGCAGCGTCGCGCACGGCCAGGGGTTCCTCGCCGACGGCGGGTGGACGAGCATCAATGGCACGGTCGATCAGGGTCTTTAGCAGGGCGGACTCGGTGAGGCCGTAGCCCGCGGCTAGTGCACGGAAGCGCGCCTTGGTGTCGGCGCGGACGCAGGCGGCGACGAGGTGGTCCTTGCGCTCGGAGGGCATGGACCACAGTGTTAAAGGAGAGCGGCCGGGAGGCAATCCTGCGTATCTAACAAAAACACACCAATACCCCACAAATCTAATGACGTACTCGCGTGTTTACCCAACCCATAACGGCGACGGATTCAGCAGCCGTTGGGCATATCAACAGCCGGTTGCGCTATATCACTGCTGGTAGCCGGACAGTTTCATTACGCCTGCAACCACTTCCGCCGCTTGGGTCTTTGAGACCGACCTGGCTGAATGTACGACCTCGTTTCGTAAGCGCATCCATGAGTGCACGCGCGCTCTGCTCTCTATAGGGAGGACTTCTTGCTCGACGGCCTGGTCTAGCAAAGATCGCATAGACAGCGGTCTACGGGTTTCCTGCCACGGAATCTTATTTAAGCGTTCGCGCAAAGCTGATTCCAGTAGCGTCATAGCGGAAATGACGGCCGCACGATATTCCTTCGCTTCAAATAGTCTCTGAGGTTCCGCTTGTCTCGCAACTCCAGATTCCTCGGCTATTCCTCTCAGCATTGCCCCCAAGTTCCTGATAAAAGCCTCCGGATCGTCACTTATGGTATTGGGGCGTTGCAATATTGGAAAACCCAGCGCCGAGGGCGGAATCTGCTCCTGATCAGTCACGACAATGATGAGCCGGAGCAGTTTATGTTGGCCGGGGTCAGTAGCCACGCCTCTTATCCGGGCGATTGCCATGCGATATTCAGCCATCGTCCAGGACGATGTAAGCTCGGTTATCATTATTGCGGCCCTATCTATCAGGGCATCGAGCTTCGCACTTACATTGTCTCCGGGAGCAATCACGTCATCCGCGGTAACCGGAACGAAGCCCGCCTCCTCTACGACCGGGAATACCCTCTCCCGATAAAACGGCAGTAATTCCAGTGGAAGTGAGAAGAAACAGAGACGTGTAGCGGCGTGACGCGGCAGCATCAATTCCCGAAGCGGCCTTTCTTCGGTCACTTTGCTGACTGTGATGACATTGTCCCTTACGTACTCTCGAAGTTCCCTAAATGTTTCCGCCAAGACCTCCGCGTACTTATCTTTGCTTCCCGGAAGATTGATGACTTTGACGCCCCGTCGCTCGAAGCGCGCGGAATCTGCGGGCCGCGCGTTAACAGCAATCGTGTAAGCCATGCGTCGGGTTCGACCGAGCCTTTCAGAAACGATATGCCAGATTTGCCTGAAGTCCGGATCGTCTAGGCTATAGCCTATAAATACTGCAGTCTTGGTAATTAATTGATTGGAAAGATAGGTCGCCAGAAGCGGGTAGTTCGTAAGAAACCCGTCATAGTCTGCCTCGGTAACAATCAGCCGACTGGGATGTCGGAGGTCACCATGTAGTTTTAAGAGCACAGTACCCGCGTCGCCGGCGTTAACGGAAAGTTGATCCTCGTCCACTACCGGATACACGTAACGTGGAGTGAGGTCGTACTGTCGTTCCAGAAGAAAATCGAAATTCGTAGTGCAGACAATATCGAAAGGGATAGTGCAAAACTCTCTATGAGCATTCCCCGGCTGTGCATCCTTAATGAGTAAAATATCCGACAGCCTCTCAATCAGACGCGCGCGCCCAAATTCATGCTCGTACGCGGAAATGCCGTCGAGAACGCTCGTGGAAGCAAAGTCAGTCAGCTCGTCGGTCAACTCTTTGCTCATCGCCGCCCAAAGTGGCATCTTCTTTCCAACGGGCACCGATGCGTTTAGAGACATGCCCGCCCCAACGACCGGCAACCATTTTCCGGTAACAAGATCATCCAGTACGGGCCTCGGGAAATAGGGGAGAAACTTAGCCAACGCTCATGCCTCTATTCGAGCACTTACAGATTTGCAGGCTAGCCGAATCTAATTTCTTTATCCACCGCATAGCGAGGCAAACGTTATCTCGCGGTAATCGCACCAAACATTGCGTGGTGGCAGTCAATGGCGCGAGATCCCAGGCCGACTATATCCGGACTGCACAAGATACTTCCGAACTTCAGTTCTTTCCCTCATTTGGGGCAATGGAGAGCCCCTCACGTCGCTGGAGATTGCGGTGTCGAACTCGACTCCGAACCCGGCTCTGAAGACGTTTCCGTTGATTGAAATGGAAGACCATACGTTCTGAGCTTGTCGAATTCTCTTTGTCGCCGTTCGTGGCGCTCTGATATTTCCTTGAGCTCAGCTTCCATGTGGCTAACCGGGTCCCAAGCTAGGAATTGAACTGCCGGAAGCTTGTATGCTTTCCTCAATGCTCTGCTTAGTTCGTAAGCTTGCAGGCCCAACCTTCCATAGCTCTCACTGCGTGCTTCAAAGAATTCGCTGTAGTCTGGCGGAGAGGAATGTTCTGTCGAGCCCTGGACGTAATTTTCTGCTCGCTCAGTAATCGCTGGTAGCGAAAGTAACCTGTACATCAATGCGCTATTGATGCTCTTCCAGTTTACGTCGGTTGGATAAGTGGGTGCCTTTGGCGCGCTCACCCGTGGGACGTTATCACCCTTGTCATTTTCTTCACCCGAGTCTATTGCTGTCGAGGCACAATCTTCTACAAACTTATCTAGCACGCAGACTACTCGGATAGCGAGATATGTGGCTTCCTCTTTCTTGCTACGCCGATCCTTGATCATCGGCCATAGAACTTGCCCCAAAAGCAGAACGACGAATGACGTTGCTGCGGAAATGAGAGACGTCTCAAGAGCGGTGTTCATGTCTTTCTCTGGATTCCCCCACACCCTGTAAAAGTGCGCGAGCCCTGTTAGCAAACTCGCGAAGTTACTCCACGCTATCCGGGTAGTGCTTCGGGTCTAGATTTTTGCCGACGCTACATCAGTCGAGGTCATGGCGTCGCCCAATCCGCACACAATAACTCAGCCTGTGCCAGCACTGTCTTGACGGCCTCTTCTTGCAAATCTGGCGGATAACCGTATCTGTTCAAGATGCGCTTCACCAGTACCTTTATCTTGGCCCGGGCGCTCTCGCGCAGCGCCCAGTCGATCGTCACGCTCTTGCGTACCTGCGTGATCAGCTCCGCCGCGATCACCTTCAGCTTGTCGTCGCCCATCGCGGTGACGGCTGATTCATTCGCAGCAAGTGCGTCGTAAAATGCCTTCTCATCATCCGTCAGCCCCATCTCGTGTCCCGCCTTGGTGGCGGCGTCGAGATCCTTGGCGAGTTTGATCAGCTCCTCGATCACCTGCATCGTGGAGATGGCGCGGTTGTGGTAGGAGTTGAGTGTCTTCTTGAGTTTTTCACTGAACACCTGGCTCTGCACCAGGTTACGCTTGGAGCGTACTCTGAGTTCGTCTTTGAGCAACTTCTCCAGCAGCTCGGCGGCAACGTTCTTGTGCTTAAGGCCGCGCACTTCGGACAAGAACTGGTCGCTGAGGATGCTGATGTCCGGCTTCGGTAGGCCAGCGGCGGTGAAAACGTCGATCACTTCGCCGTCGGTGGTGATGGCGCTGCTCACCAGCTGGCGTATTGCCGCATCGATCTGCTCCGGACTCCGGCTACTACTGCCGCTGCGCTTGTTGAGCACGGCCTGAAGGGCCTGAAAGAAAGAAACGTCGTCGCGGATTTTCGTTGCCTCATCGCTGGAGGCGCACAGGGCGAACGCCGCAGACAGCTCCATCACCACCTGCACCCAGCGCTGCTTGCCATCTTCCTGCGCGAGGATGTGCTCCTGCCCGGCAGGGAGCAAGGCGAGGCGTTCCGCCGGCTTGCCGGTGCCCCACTTGTCCCAGTTGAAGCCATGCAGCATGTCGCAAGCGATGCCGTGCTTCTCTAGCATCACGGCGACGGCCTGGGCTTCATCCAGCGTCGGGCTGCCGTGGCCGCCGCTCTGGGTGTAGGTGGCCAGCGCCTGCTTGAGCTGATCGGCGAGGCCGAGGTAATCCACCACCAGGCCGCCGGGCTTGTTCTTGAACACGCGGTTCACGCGGGCGATGGCCTGCATCAGGCCGTGGCCCTGCATGGGCTTGTCGGCATACATGGTGTGCAGGCAGGGGGCGTCGAAGCCGGTCAGCCACATGTCGCGCACGATCACGATGCGGAACGGGTCTTTGGAGTCCTTGAAGCGGTTGGCGAGGGTACGGCGTTTCTCCTTGTTGCGGATGTGCGGCTGCCAGTTGGGGCCGTCGTCGGCGCTGCCGGTCATCACCACTTTCACCACGCAGGCCTCGCCCTTCTCGGCTTCCGCGTCGTCGTCTTTCGCGCTGGCCCAGTTGGGGCGCAAGGTAATGATGGCGTTGTAAAGTTCGACCGCGATGCGGCGGCTCATGCAGACAATCATCGCCTTGCCGTCCAACGCCTCCCAGCGCTTCTCGAAATGCGCCACCATGTCGGCGGCCACCAGCGCGATGCGCTTCGGGTCGCCCACCAGCGCCTCCAGCGCAGCCCACTTCGACTTGAGCTTCTCCTTCTTCGTCAGCTCCTCGCCTTCGGTGATCTCCTCGAACTCCGCGTCGAGCGTCGGCAGCTCGGCGGCGTTCAGGCTGAGCTTGGAGATGCGGCTCTCGTAGTAGATGGGCACCGTGGACTTGTCGGCGACGGCGCGCTGGATGTCGTAGATGGAGATGTAGTCGCCGAACACCGCCCGCGTGTTCGCGTCCGTCTTCTCGATGGGCGTGCCGGTGAAGCCGATGTACGAGGCATTCGGCAGGGCATCGCGCAGGTTGCTGGCGAAGCCGTAGGACATCTTGCCGGTTTTCTCGTTGACCTTGCCGCCGAACCCGTACTGGCTCCGGTGCGCCTCGTCGGCGATGACGACAATGTTCTGCCGCGTGCTCAGCGCGGGCATCGCCTCACCCTGCTCGGGCATGAACTTGTGAATGGTGGTGAACACCACGCCGCCGCTGGCCCGGTTCAGCAGTTCGCGCAACTGCTCGCGGCTGCCGGCCTGCACGGGAACCTGACCCAGCATGTCCGCGCAGCGCTGGAACTGGCCGAAGAGCTGGTCATCCAGATCGTTGCGGTCGGTCAGCACCACCAGCGTCGGGTTCTGCATCGCCGGATGCCGCACCACTCGCGCGGCGTAGAAGAGCATGGAATAACTCTTGCCCGAACCCTGCGTGTGCCAAACCACGCCTGCGCGGCGATCGCCCGGCTTGCCGCCGTGCTGTCGCGATGCCTCGTACGTACCGGTGCCATCGCGCACCAAGTTTGTGGCGGATGCCATGCCACTCGCACGCACAGTCTCTTCCACCGCCGCATTCACCGCATGGAACTGGTGGTAACCCGCAATGATCTTGTGCAGCGCGCCCGAGTCCGGGTCTTCCTCAAAGGCGATGAAATGATGCAGCAGGTCGAGGAAGCGCCGCCGGTCGAAAACCCCGCGCACCAACACCTCCAGCTCCAGAGCCGTCTTCGGTGCGTCACCTTCACCATCAATGGTGCGCCAGACCTTGAACCATTCCTGGTTCGCCGTCAGGGAGCCGATGCGGGCGTAGGTGCCATCACTAACCACCAGCGCAGCATTGTAGTTGAGCAGCGAAGGGATTTCCGCCTTGTAGGTCTGCAGCTGCCAATAGGCAGCCCAAATGTCCGCATCCTCATCTGCGGCGTTCTTCAGTTCAATGAGGCCAAGCGGCAGCCCGTTTAGGAAGACGACGATGTCCGGTCGGCGGTTGTACTGACCCTCGATCACCGTAAATTGATTCACCGCATACCAGTCGTTGGTCTGCGCCTCGGTAAACTCGACCACTCGCACGTTGTCGCCAGCGATACTGCCCTCGGGACGCGGATATTCCACCGGCACGCCATTGCGCAGGAACAAATAGAAGGCTCTGTTCGTCTGACTGAGCGAAGGTGTCGTTACCCGCAGAACCTTGCGGAGAGCGTCTTCCCGTGCCTCGTTGGGGATGGAGGGATTGAGCCGCCGGATCGCCTCGCGCAAGCGGCCAACCAGCACGACCTGACCAAAGGAATCTCGCTCCGATGCCGGCTCACCAGGCGCAATATGCGGGCCGTGTCCAATCGCGTAACCCAACTCCCCGAACCATTCGAGGGCGGCGTCTTCGACGATCGATTCGTCCATTCCTGACATCTATTTGTGCCTCGATGACTCTGCTATCGATGGCAAGTTGCCTACAGCGCGGCAATCGCTGCCAAAAGCCGGGTGATGTCGGGATGCGCCTTACCGACATCTATCGTCTCGGCCAACTTTCTGTGCACAAATGGCTTCTTGAATGGAGGCTTATCCATTGGATTTAGTGGGACACCCTTGCTCCCAATCTGTCTCCTCAACTGATTCAAGTCATATCCAGTCTCATAGTCGATGCCATTTGTCGCAACCGAAGAGAGTATCTTGGAAGCCTCGACTTTGTTTGCAGCTGTGATCAAGGAGTACTCAAGATCCGAAGTAAAGACGAAAACGTTGAGACCGGCAGCTGTGAACTGCGTTGTTGATTCAATAGCGGCACCTTGATATTCCGCCTCATCCTTGTCGAGGACTGCGTCAATCTTGGCCAAGAGAGTAGCCTTTGCTGGGAGCGAATAGCCCGCGGCCTCAGCCCCAGCAATAACCGCCCTATCGCTCGACTTTGTCAGGGAATCAAAGTCTGTTACCACTAGGTGCGGAATCTTTGCTTCGCGCCACGCTCTCATCATCCTAAGGAAGGGGGAGAAGTTCTTATTGCCGGCTGACGAAATGATCGAGATGCGATGCGCTTCCGCGCCGAGCTTTTTCTTGAGAAGAGTCCTGAGAACGCGAACATCAGACTCGCCTTCAACCAACACCACCTTTTCTGCGAAGAAGAGCAGTGCATTGACGTCGTTGCTGTATGCGTCAAACATCTCCTTTTCTTTTGGAGAACTGATTGCTGGAACATGTAGATAGGAAAACTCGTCTCGCTTCCTTACCAATCCCAGATTCGAGAATGGAGTTTCGCCCACGATGTAAGGGCTATGTGTGGTTACTAGAACTCTCAAGTTAGCGGACTTGGCAGCTTGTATATCTTGGTACAACTCCTTCTGCCGCTGAGGGTGCAGGAACGCCTCGGGCTCTTCGACCGCGAGTATGAATTGAATATTCGGATGCATAGCCGCCTTCTGTTCCAGCCGATGGAGTGCTAGAAGGACACCACTTTGAACGCCGGAACCTGCTTCAGAAAGCGCCAGCGTTGCCTTTCCGTCCGCCGAAACCTGGAAACCTAGGCGAAGGTTGTCCATGATCCATTCGCCGATATCTTGCACGTCGACATCGAATTTGAGCGCCAACTTGTGCTGGGTCTTGAATCCAAAGTGTTTCTCGATCTCCGGCAGTAGGGCGGCGTTGATGTACGGCCCAATAGTCGATGAGATCTTGTCTCGGATCTCTTTCAACACCCTGTATTCTTTTGGAGTGCCTCCGGCCTTCTGCGGAATCATCTTGGAGAGTCCGTGCTCACGAAGCATTCTCGACAGCAATTCCTGAAAAGAAGCCGAAGAAGCGTCGCGCAGCGCTGGGATCAGAACAAAGCGATTATGCTCACGGAGTTTCCTTAGGGTTTCCAAGCTCGTTGGTGTCGTCTTTGCGTTCTTAGAGATCTTCTCGAGAACCGTAAAGGTCAGATCAGCTCTAACAGTGATATGTAGCTGCTTCTCTACGCCTCCCGCGTCGTAACGAACAGAGATTCGCCTAGCCTTCGCATTTACTGGGAATATCGGCAGCAGCTTTTCAGCCAGGTCCGGGTGAAGCGCGCCGCGCGCGAGCGTGTCCTCGTCGAGTCGATTCAAGACAATGTCAATCGCCTTAAGAATGGAAGACTTGCCGTGGTCATTCTGCCCAATCAGTACTGAAGTTTGCGTCAGGTCAAATTGTAGCGACTTGAATGCCTTGATATGTGATAGCTCAAACGACTTGATCTTCACAGGGTAATCTCTCCGCTCAGTAGTTTGGGTAAGAGCGCGTCGCGTATGGCGGCTAAGACGCGAGATTCGTGCAGATTGGCGTTAATGCGGCAGATGAATGGAGAAACGGATTTCGTGAACACATCTGCGATAGAGACCGGCGGGAGCGCCACTTTGTAGGAGCCAATGTCGGTCCAGCTTGTTCTCGGCATTCTCGTTCCGGTAGAAGCGAGATCTGTGAACTGAATCAAATCTTCGCTGCTTGCGTGGCCCAACAGAAAGCCGAACCACTCTGGACTCTTAGGAGCAAGAACTAGTATGTCGGTCGAGCAAACGCCATCGAGGGGAGCAACGCCGACCTTGTGGAAGTAGGGGCGAAGTTTGCCGAATAGTATTTCACCCTTCTTGAACGCTAACTTGTTGCTCGCCACTGCAGCCGAGTCGTCCCAATCACCGAGAGCGATAGATCGCCTTGGCATGTGCTCTAGAGCAATATATGAAGTGTTCGGGCCGATATCTCGCGGTTGAACTCCTCTTCTTGGGTTCGTCGCTATCTCTCCGAGATTGGTGACCTTCCACCCCTTTGGGATGTGTCCGAGCGGAGAGTCTTCCAAGAGTTCGGGGAATAGCGCTGCCGTAGCAGAATCGACTCCCGTGGCTGACCAGCCGTCGAGCCGCGCGCGGACGGGATCGAAATCCACAAACCAACTCTGGAACAGCGCCCGCACAATCGCCTCCAGCGTCGCGTTCATCCGCCGGTTCAACTCGATCTTTTCGTCCAGCGCCCCGAGCACCGCCGCGATGGCCTTTTGCTCGGCGAGAGGTGGATGGGGAATTGGCAGCGCCTCGAGAAGTGGGATGCGGAGGTTGCTCACCGTCGAACCGGTGCCTTCGCTCGCTTTGATTTCGTGCTGAACCGCGTCTGATTGAATCGAGTAGAGCAGGAAGCGGGAATCGCATTTCTTCGGGTTTGGCCGGAGCATCACCATGCGCTGACCGAGGCAGCAGCGGAGGTTTTCGGGAACCATGCACACTTCGCCCATCGGTGCTTCGCGTGTGAGCACCAAGTCGCCTGCTCTCAATCGCGCCCGTCGGCTTCGCTGCTCGAAGTGTGCTTCGTCGGTGTAGCTAGGTGAACTCAGGTCAAGCCCACCGCCTCGGATGTTTTGATTCCGAAGCACAATCACGCCGCTATTCGTCCACATCGGCGTGGAGTGCGGGCAGTCGGCAATCTGCTCGCAGAGCTCGGAAAGCGGTGCGGTTTCCCATTCACGCGCCACAACCCAGGCCCCTCAGGTTTGCTTGGATGGCCTGCTCCAGTTTTTCGGACTCGACGAACTGAGCGTTCAGTTCGGCGATGAGGCGCGGCATTTTTTCCTTGAAGGGCTCGCCGTCGTCATCAACCTCCTCGGCGCCGACATAGCGGCCAGGCGTGAGAACGTAGCCGTGCGCTGCGATTTCGGCGGTGGTGGCGGACTTGCAGAAGCCGGCAATATCCTCGTATTCGCACGCGTCTTTATCTCCTCGCCAGGCGTGGTAGGTGGAAGCAACCTTCTCAAGGTCGGCGTCTGTCAGTTCGCGGTGGACACGGTCGATGAGAGTGCCGAGTTTGCGAGCATCGATGAACAATGTCTGCTTGGTCCGGTCTCGAGAGCCTCGCTTGGAATCAGCATTCTTGTTCTTCGCCAGGAACCACAGGCATACGGGAATCTGCGTGCTGTAGAAGAGTTGCCCCGGCAGCGCGACCATGCAGTCCACCAGATCCGCCTCAATGATCGCGCGTCGTATCTCCCCCTCCCCGGACTGATTCGACGACATACTCCCATTCGCCAGCACAAACCCCGCATACCCATTCGGCGCGAGGTGATGAATGAAGTGCTGCACCCACGCGAAGTTGGCATTGCTCTTGGGCGGCACACCGAACTGCCAGCGCACGTCGTCGTCCTTGCGGAACCAGTCGGAGTCGTTGAACGGCGGGTTGGCCAGCACATAGTCGGCGCGCAGGTCCGGATGCAGGTCGCGGCGGAAGGTGTCGGCGTGCTCGGGGCCGAAGTCCGCCTCGATGCCGCGCAGCGCGAGGTTCATCACCGCGAGGCGGCGGGTGGTGGCGTTGCTCTCCTGGCCGTAGATGCTGATGTCACCTAGCTTGCCGCCGTGGGATTCGACGAACTTCTCCGACTGCACGAACATGCCGCCGGAGCCGCAGGCGGGGTCATAGATACGGCCCTTGTAGGGGGCAAGCATCTCGACCAGGCAGCGCACCACGCAGCTTGGCGTGTAGAACTGTCCGCCGTTCTTGCCTTCGGCGCTGGCGAAGCGGGTGAGGAAATATTCGTACACGCGGCCGAGTAAGTCGATGGAGCGATGGCCATTCTTGCTGGAAGAAGGCTCGCCCTCGCTGGCGGCGGTCAGCTCGATGGTGGCGATGACGTCGATAAGTTCGCCGAGGCGTTGCTTGTCGAGGCCGGGGCGGGCGTAGTCCTTGGGCAGCACGCCCTTAAGGCGCGGGTTGTCGCGCTCGATGGCGACCATGGCGTCGTCCACGATCTTGCCGATGGTGGGCTGCTTGGCGCTGGCCTGCAGGTGCGACCAGCGGGCCTCGGCGGGCACCCAGAAGACGTTCTCGGCTTTGTATTCGTCCGGGTCTTCGGGGTTGGCGCCGGCGTAGTCGCCCTCGCCCTTGATGAGTTTGGCGCGGTGTTCCTCGAAGGTGTCGGAGATGTACTTGAGGAAGATCAGGCCAAGGACGACGTGCTTGTACTCCGCCGCGTCCATATTGTTGCGCAGCTTGTCGGCGGTGAGCCAGAGCTTGGCTTCGAAGCCGAGGGAAGCGGTGGATTTTAAGGCGCTGGTCTTAGATTTTGGGCGAGACATGATTGGGCAAGCCTGCGCTGCGTTGATCTGCTTTTCAATCTTCAGTCTCCCAGGCTGGTCTTGCTAGGAAATTCCTCGAGCATGCCCTCCTCCTTGAGCAGATCCACGGCGAGATTGAGCGCCTCTTGATCCGCGGGACCAAACCCATCCTTTGGATGAGTCTTGTAGTAATCAATAGAAACTTGACCAATCAGGTTCATGGTAAGCACGAGGTGAAGCGCGAAGGCCCGCCGCGCAAGATTTGCGTTTGCGACAGGATAGAAGTAGGTTGCCCGCGAGATTGCCTCCTCGCCTTCCATTGCCGCGGTCAGAAGATGTGAGGCCATGTCATGGTTCGAAGCGTGGGCGGCAGCGGACAGGTCTCCGTAAGTTCGGGAAATATCCTTCCCAAGAGCCGCCATATTTGCGAGCTTGCCCGACTCCCTTTTGCCGGCATGAGAAGTGACTATCTGCGCGAGCGTCTCCATTTCCTGCCGAAGAAGCGTCATTGCTTGAAGATAGCGGCCCTCTTCAATGGCCTGCTCGCAGATGGACATCCCCACAACATATGACGCAAACAGCACCTGTCGTTCCTGGTGGTAAACGTCGTATTCGGTTCGCATGCCATTGGTCCGAATAAGTGCCCCGGCAAGTACTCCAGTGATGAGCAAATGCGCGTCCACCATACGTCCCAAGGCGCTCTTCGTCTTGACACGAACATGGTCGCTGCTGGCGTGCTGCGCCGCGTAAAATGTCGCTGCGTGACCGAGTAGAGTGGCCTTCAGTTGCTCTAGCTTTGTATTTCCAATTGGCGTCGGCATAGTCTCTGTGCTCTTTCCAGCGGCCTGTATCGATTCGCGCTTGCTAGTATGCAGCAGTTCTGCGTACCGCCGCGTCAACCGCCTGCATGTTGAATTCGGGCCTGCGAAACCTCCGCGCTTCCGGGCGGGCTGTCTTCGACTCAATAAACTCGCGTTTCAGCCCGACCAGCCAAATGTTCGGGAACGCCACTGCCATCCGATAGCCACCCGTTCCCCTGCACCCTGCCCCGAGCCCGCCAGTGAGTGTCCGCCATACCGTATCAAGAGCTACATGTGCGGAACTACTATCAGTTACTTGGTCCACTTGCTGCAGAAGCGAAATCCAGCTGTAGACGTGTCTCATTTGCTGGGTTTCTATCGTTTTTTGTTAGATACCTCACCTATCCAGCTGCTCTCATTTCTCTCAACATCCCATTCGTGACAATCTGTCCCTGAGCGACCGGAACCACATCCACGGTTGCACATGCGCATCAACGACCCAGACGATCCGACGGCGGCAAGTCATCCTAACTGTCACAACTCGCCGGCCTCTCTCACCTCCCTCCCCCTCGTCGGCCGCACGCTAAACCTCGAGGAAGCCGCGGCCTTCCTGCACATGCATCCCGAGGAGGTCCGCACGCGCACGAAGCGCGGGATCATCCCGGGCGCAAAGACGGGCCGGCGTTGGGTGTTCCTTGAGGTCGATCTCGCCGGCTTTGTCCGCTCGCTGTATCCTGTTCGGCGGCAAGCGCTGCAAGTGACAACCTCGGAGGAAGGTCTATGTCACTTATCAAGCGCAGGAAGTCGTCGGTCTGGTGGGTCGACTTTTTCTCGCCAAATGGCGAGCGAATACGCCGATCTACTCAGACCGCCGACCGTAAAGCGGCGCAGGAGCTCCACGACAAGCTGAAGAGCGAAATCTGGCGCATCCAGCGCTTGGGCGATCGACCGAAACGTATCTGGCAGGAAGCGGTCATCCGCTGGCTCCGGGAACAAGCCCACAAGGCTTCGATCGGGCGCGACCGGACGATGCTGCACTGGCTCGACAGGTTCCTGGCCGATCGCGATCTGGAGAGCATCAATCGTGCAACGATTGAAGCGATCATTGAGGCGAAACTGGCGGAAGGATGCAGTCACGGTACCGTCAATCGACACTTGGCGCTCATGCGCTCGATTCTTCGGCGCTGCATGCGCGACTGGGAATGGATCGATCGAATACCGACGTTTCGGCTTCTAAAAGAGCCGACGCGCCGCGTTCGATTTCTGACCCAGACCCAGGCGCTCGCGCTGCTGAAGGAATTGCCAGAGCATTTGCGCGAGCTGGCGACGTTCGGTCTCGCGACGGGACTTCGTGCGGCGAACATCACCGGATTGCTCTGGGACCAGGTGGACATCGCACGCAGGCTCGCATGGATTCATCCGGACCAGGCGAAAGCCAGGAAGGCGATCGCAGTGCCGTTGAACGACATGGCGATGGGTGTGCTCGGCCGTCGCGCCGGCGCGCACTCGGAGTACGTGTTCGTTTACCAGGAAAAGCCCATCAAGCAGGTGTGCACGAAGGCGTGGCACCGCGCATGCGCACGCGCGGGGATTACGGATTTTCGTTTTCACGATCTGCGGCATACCTGGGCGAGCTGGCACGTTCAGCACGGCACACCGCTGTTTGCGTTGCAGGAGTTGGGTGGCTGGGAGACCGAGCGGATGGTGCGCCGATACGCGCATTTATCGGCCGATCATCTGGCCGTTTACGTGCGGAATTCGGAAATTCACGGCACGTTTACGGCACACCCGACTCTGGATGCTTTGCAACACGAACCATTAACCAGTTGATTTTATTGGTGGCCAGGGGTGGAATTGAACCACCGACACGCGGATTTTCAGTCCGCTGCTCTACCAACTGAGCTACCTGGCCGCCGGGGTTGGGGCGCGTATTAGACCGGTCTGGCGGCGCCAGCGTCAAGGAAAAGGCCGCGCGGCCGCTCGAAATCAGGCTCCCGGCGGCTTGAACTCGGCGGGGCGGTCGGACCCGGAGCCAAAGAAGAACTTTTCCATCTCCTGCTCGAGGAACTTGCGTGCCTTGGGCTCGATCGGCGAGAGCCGGTATTCATTCATCAGCATGACCTGGTGCTTTACCCAGCGCGCCCAGCCCTCGCGCGACACCGACTCGTAGATACGCTGGCCGAGCGGACCGGGATACGGCACGCGATCGAGTCCGGGCGCTTCGGCCTTGAGTACGACGCATTGCACGGTGCGAGTCATGCGAGTCCTTGAATCAGCGTTGTCACGGGCGCCGGCAAGCCGAGTCGTTCGGGTCTGGCCGGGTTGTACCAGAGCATCGGCGCGTCTTCCCGCACGCCGGAAAATCCCTCGCAGCTGGCGTGCAGCGGAGAAATCTCCAGCTCGAAATGCGTGAACGCGTGCCGCAGCGTGCCGCGCGATCGCGCTTCGACCTGCGCCGCCGCGAGGCGTTGCCGGGCGAACTCGCGCGCCGCCTCGATGCTTGGGAACTGTGGCGGACACCACAATCCGCCCCACACGCCGCGTTCGGCGCGCCGCTCGAGCAACACGCTGCCATCGGGCGCACGCGCGAACAACATGACGACGCTTTCGGTACGGCGTGCCGCGCGAACGCGCGGTGTCGGCAATTCATGCTGGCGTCCGTCGCGCAGCGCCACGCAGCCCTGCTTCAGAGGACAGGCGTCGCACAGCGGACGGCTGCGCACGCACACCGTCGCGCCCAGGTCCATGATGGCCTGCGTGTAGCGGGCCACATCATGCGAGGGCGTGCATACTTCCGCGAGTTGCCAAAGCCGCTGCACCACGGCGCGCTCGCTCGGGGCGCCCTCCACGGCAAAGTATCTCGCCAGCACGCGCCGAACATTGCCATCCAGGATCGCTTCGCGATCGCCAGAGCTCAGCGCACGAATCGCGGCGGCCGTCGAGCGGCCGATGCCCGGCAACTCCGCGAGCGCGGCAGCATTGTCGGGGAGCGCGCCGCCGTGCTCGTCCACGATGATCTGCGCCGCGCGATGCAGGTTCCGTGCGCGCGAGTAGTAGCCCAGGCCCGACCACAGGTGCAACACTTCATCGAGCGGCGCCGCGGCGAGCGCGGCCACGTCGGGAAAGCGCGCGATGAAGCGATCGAAGTAGCCGATGACGGTGGCGACCTGCGTCTGCTGCAGCATGATCTCGGACACCCACACCCGGTAGGGCGTGGGGTCCCGTTGCCACGGCAGGTCGTGGCGCCCATGCGCCGCGTGCCACGCGAGCAACGCCGGGGCAACCGCCGCGGCGCTCTCGCTCACTGCACGGTCAGCGCACACCGCGACCGCTATTTCTCCGCCTGCAGTTTCTCGATGTCATCCATCAAGCGGTTCATGCGCGCGGCGAGCGCGCGGTACGGCGCGGGCGTCGCCATGTCGATGCCGGCGCGCTTGTAGAGCTCGTACGGATAGTCCGATCCGCCGGCGCTCAGCAGCTTGATGAAACGATCGCGGGCCGGCGCGCCCTCCTTCAGCACCTGGTCGGTCAGCTCGGCAGCGCCCGCCATTGACGTGGCGTACTGGTACACATAGAAGTTGTAATAGAAGTGCGGCACGACGGCCCACTCGATGCAGTACTCGGGGTCGATCTTCATGACGCCCTCGGCTTCGCCGTAGTACTTGCGCAGCACCGTGCAATACATCTGCGTCATGCGCTCGCCCGACAGCGGCTCGCCTTTCTCGAGCGCCTCGTGGATCGCGAGCTCGAACTCGGCGAACTGCACCTGGCGGAAGAAGGTCTGGCGGATCGACTCGAGGCCCTGCCCGAGGTAGTAGAGCTTCTCCTGCTTGTCCTTGGCATGCGCGACCATGTAGTCGTTGAGCAGCATCTCGTTGCCGATCGAGGCGGACTCGGCGATGAACGTGGAGTAGTTCGACTTTTCGTACGGCTGCGCATGTGTGGCAAGCATCGTGTGCACCGCATGGCCCCACTCGTGCGCCAGCGTCGAGAGCGACTGGTAGTCGCCGTTGTGGTTCAACAGCAGGTATGGATGCACGTCGTAGGCACTGCCGTTCATGTAGGCGCCGAGCTTCTTGCCTTCGGCCGGGTACACGCTCATCCAGTTCGAACCAAAACCCTTGCGCATCAGGCTGAGGTAGTCCTCGCCGAGCGGTTTCAGCGCATCGAGCGTGATGCGCTCGGACTCGGGCACGTCGAACTTCGGCTGCGCGTCGAGCTTGAACATCGGCGGATAGTTGTCGTAGTAATGCATGTCATCGGTGATGCCGAGCAATTGCTTGCGCATCTTCAGGTAGCGATGAAGCGTGGGCAGTGCGGCGTTGGTCTCGGCGACCAGCGTGCGGTACACCTTGTCCGGCATGTTGTCCGGGAACTGCGCGGCCTGCAGCGCGGTGTCGAACTTGCGCGACTGCGCGGTGAAGTGATCGCCCATGACCTGCGTCGTCAGCATTGAGCCGGCGGTGCCCTCGAACTTCTTCCACGCGCCCCAGTACTCGTCGAACACCAGCTTGCGGTCGGCGCGGACCGGCGATTGGCGATACTTCTCGTAGGTGGCCTGTGACAGCTTCACCTGTGTGCCATCGCTTAAGCTGACCGAGGGCTTCGGCAACTCGGCATTCGCCAGGATGCTGTGGAGCGTATCGGGTTGCGCGAGGAAGCTGCTGGCGGAGGCCAGCACACCCTCGGCCTCGACGCCGAGCGTGTGCGGCGCGGCGCGCAGCGTGTTGTCGAGGAAATAGTTGAATCGCGTTTGCAGCGTCTTGTCCGCGGCGACGAACTCGTGGATCTTCTTCTCACCCACCTGCAATAGTTCCGGGGCCAGCCACGCGGTGTTCTCGGCCAGCGTCGTGCCCAACGCCTGCGCCTGCTGGTTGCGCTCGAGGTTCGGGCCATTGCGCAGGTCCTGGTCGGAGGCGAGCGACGCGTAGACGTATAGACGTGCGGCCTCCTTGTTCAAATCGCTGATCGCAACGAGCGCCTTCGCGAGATCGGCCGCGCTCTTGCCGAGCGTGCCCTTGTACGCGCCGAGCTTTTCGGCGGCCGCCTTGGTGCGTGCATACGAAGCATCCCAGGCCTGCGGCGTCGCGTAGAGATCGGTGAGATCCCACATCGTGTGATCGGCAATGGAACCCACCGGCGTGGCGGCTGACGCTGCGGCATCCGCGGCATGCGCAGCCGGCGTGCTTGCGAACGAAGCGGCCAGTGACCATAGCGCAAGCGAACTGAGCAACACTGAGTTTCGAAGCATGTTCGTACCCTTTCTGATCGGAGGGAATGAGGGGCGCGATTCTACGGCGCGGGCGTCGGGCGGCTCAACTCGGCCTGTATGCGTTCAAGCTGCTCCCAGCGATCCAGCCGGGTCAGCAGCTGTTCCTCGATCTCCGCTGCGCGCAGCCGGTCGGCCCGCATGCGCTCGGCCCCCTCCCGAAAGTAGTCCGGGCGGCACATGCGTTCGCTCAATTCGCGCTGCTCGGCCTCCAGTGCCGTGATTTCGCCGGGCAGCGCGGCCAGTTCGCGCGTTTCCTTGTAGGACAGCTTGCGGCGAGCGCCCGGCGGCGTGCCGGCGGCAGGTTCGTCCAACGGCGCAGTGGCGTCCCCCTTGGCCGTCGCGGTCATCGCGTTGCTGGCCGAACGCTGCATCAGCCAGTCGCGATATCCACCGGCGTACTCCTGCCAGTGTCCATTGCCTTCGGCGACCAGCGTCTGCGTCACGACGTTGTCGATGAAACTGCGGTCATGGCTGACGAGCAGCAGCGTGCCCGGAAACGATTGCAGCGTGGTCTCGAGCAGTTCCAGTGATTCAACATCCAGGTCATTGGTCGGCTCATCGAGCACGAGCAGGTTGGCCGGACGCGCAAACAGCCTCGCGAGCAGCAACCGATTGCGTTCGCCGCCGGAGAGCGCGCGCACCGGCGTTCCGGCGCGCTTGGCCGAAAACAGGAAATCGCCGAGGTAGCTGCTGATGTGGCGCTTCTCGCCGTTGACCTCGACGAAGTCGGAGCCGTTGCCGACGGTGTCCGCAACGCTCTTGTCCAGGTCAAGTTGCGCGCGCAGCTGGTCGAAGTAGGCAATCTGCAGGTTCGTGCCCAACCGAACGCTGCCTCGGTCGGGCTCGATCTGCCCGAGCATCAGTTTGATCAGCGTCGACTTGCCCGCCCCGTTCGGCCCGAGCAGCGCGAGCCGATCGCCTCGCATGACCCGCAACGACAAATCGCGCACCAGCGGCCGCTCGTCGAACTGCTTCGAGACGTTCGTCAGCTCCGCGACCAGCTTGCCGGATCGCTCGCTCGCATCGATGGCGATGCGCACGTTGCCGATGCGCTCGCGCCGCGCCGCGCGTTCGTCGCGCAGCGCCTCGAGCCGGCGCACACGGCCCTCGTTGCGCGTGCGGCGGGCTTCAATGCCCTTGCGAATCCACACTTCTTCCTGCGCCCAGAACTTGTCGAACTTGCGCCGGCCGACGGCTTCGGCGGCGAGTTCGGCGGCCTTCTGCCGCTCGTAGGCCGAGTAGTTGCCCGGATAACTGCGCAGCCAGCCGCGATCGAGCTCGAGGATCGTCGTCGCGATGCGATCGAGGAACCAACGATCGTGCGTGACGAACACCAGCGCCGGCGCCTTCAGCAGCAACTCCTCGAGGCGTTCAATGCCGCCAATGTCGAGATGGTTGGTCGGCTCGTCGAGCAGCAACAACTCCGGTTCGAGCGACAACGCCAGGGCCAGCGCAGCGCGCTTGCGCTCCCCGCCCGAGGCCTTCGCCGGATCGATCGTGCCATCGACGCCCAGCCGCGTCGCGTACTCGGCCAAACGCGCTTCGCCGTGCCAGCGTCGCCGATCGTCGTGGATCTGCTCGAAGCCGCCGCGTTGGCGCAGGCTTTCGAGCAGCGTATCCGCGGGTGGCAGCTCAGGCTCCTGCTCGACGGTCACGATGCGCAGGCCGTCGCGCCGTTTCACTTCGCCATCGTCCAACGCAATGCGACCGGCGATGACGCCAAGCAGCGTCGACTTGCCGGTGCCATTGCGGCCGATCAATCCGATGCGATCGCCTTCATTGATCGTGCAGTTGGCCGCATCGAGCAATGGCGTGAGCCCGTAGGCGAGTTCGGAATCGAGCAGCGTCAACAACGTCATCGCACTAGCATACCGGCGTGGGCGCCACGTGCCACGCGATACTTCGAAAGCGTATGATTTGGCGCCATGCTGCGAACCACTCTTTCAATACTGGCGCTCTCGGTGGCGATTCACTGCGCGTCGGCGTCGCCCGTCAACGCTGCGGATGGGGCGCCAAAGCCGCGGGCGCGCGACCTCGGCATTCCGTTCGACGGCACGCCGGGCAAGCTGAACGCGATCACCGACGTCGACGGCGTGCTGGTCGGGCAAACCACGCTGATTTCCGGCAGCGGGAAGCTCAAGATCGGCGAGGCCCGGTGCGCACCGGCGTCACGGCGATCCTGCCGCGCGGCCCCTCCTCCATCGAACGTTTTTCATATGCGGGCTGGTTCGCGGAAAACGGCAACGGCGAAATGACCGGCACGACCTGGGTCGACGAGTCCGGCTTCCTCGAAGGCCCGGTGATGATCACGAACACGCACAGCGTCGGCGTCGTGCGCGACGCGGTCATCGCCTGGCGCGTCAAGCATGGCCCCGCCGACAGCACCGGCGCATGGTGGTCGCTGCCGGTGGTCGCCGAAACCTGGGATGGCTGGCTGAACGACATCAACGGATTTCACGTCAAGCCCGAACATGTTTTCCAGGCGCTCGACAGCGCGCGTTCCGGCCCCGTGCAGGAAGGAAACGTCGGCGGTGGCACCGGCATGATCTGCAACGGCTACAAGGGCGGCATCGGCACGGCCTCGCGCAAGCTCGCCGCCGCGGACGGCGGCTACACGCTCGGCGTGCTCGTGCAGTGCAACTACGGCACGCGCTCGAACCTGCGCGTCGCGGGCATTCCGGTCGGCGCCGACATCTACGGTGAAGATCCGTACGCCTTCGTGCCCTCGGACCTCCACGAGACGGGTTCGATCATCGTCGTCGTGGCGACCGACGCACCGCTGCTGCCGCATCAACTGAAGCGCATCGCGCGACGCGTGTCGCTGGGGCTGGGTCGCGCCGGCAGCACCGCGGGCAATGGCTCGGGCGATATCTTCATCGCCTTCTCCACCGCCAACCCGGATGCCAGCGGCGCGACGCCCGTCGCCAACGTGAAGATGGTCGCGAACAATTCGCTCGACTCGTTGTTCGAGGCGACCGTGCAAGCCACGGAAGAGGCAGTCGTCAACGCACTCATTGCCGCCGAAGACATGACCGGGATCGATGATCACCACGTGACGGCGCTGAACCACGCCAAGCTGCGCGAGGTGCTGGCGAAGCACGATCGCCTGCTACCAGGGCGCTAGCGCCTCGGCGATGATGGCCTTTGCTGTTCGTGGGCCACGAACTTAGAATTGGGACCAACGCGCGGGTGTAGCTCAGTTGGTAGAGCATCAGTTTCCCAAACTGAAGGTCGCGGGTTCGAGACCCGTCGCCCGCTCCAGATCGCCGGTGATGCAAGTGCCAGCCGCCGATCGTGGGCGCTCAGCAACCGGGAACCATTCCGCCCTGGGCAGATGATCCCACGCATCCACCCGACGGTGGCCCCAGCCCCATATCGATGAAGTAGCGACCCTGTAACTGGAACGGCGTGGTGGGTGAAGCCACCACGTTGCGGCTGTAGTACAGGTACGGCCCGTTGGCCGTGATGTAGTACTCCGGATCATTGCGTTGCACGTCCGGCGTCGCCTGCTGGGGCACCAGGATCCGGAACACAGGATTGGACGGGTCGATGTTCGTCACGGCCAGCCCATTCGGCAGCGTGCTGAGGTTGGCCACAGTGCGAACGTCCGGCTGCAGTTTCATGATGATGTAGCTCTGGCAGACTGGCGTACAGTGGATGAAGGGCTCAGTGCCGTTGATGTAGGGTTCCGCGGGATCCGGCGAAGTGATCCGGTTGACCAGCTGGAATATCGGCGCGCCGGACCCATCGACTCCCGATTGCAGATAGACGTCGATTTCTACTCCGTTGATGATGGTGTAGAACACGTACTGGTCGGAGAATTCCGGCGCACGGAACATGAATGCCTCGGCATGGTCGGCAGCATCGGCGGTCAATGGCTGCAACGCTTGCGAATCCGCGTCATACCAGTACACCTGGTGGTACACGTTGCCTGAACCATCGGGCGGCGCCGTGCCGACGAACGTCAGCTGATGCGTGCACGGTACCCAGTGTATGGCGGGCTTGTCGCCGCTGACTCTATTGGCCGACGCACCGAATGGAGTGAGCACCGGAACCGTGTCCGGGTCGTCACGCGTGAGCTCGGTATACACGTTCGATGGTATCGACAGGTCATTGAAGGCGGTCATCGCCACGGGATCGGAATTGCACTGGCTTGCCTGTGGCAACACGGTGTTTATGTTCGTACCGAAGGCCGTGGTGCCCATGGCCCCCGGAAAGAATTCCGCAGTCCATCCCCCGGGCCCGAGCGTTGCATACGCGGCGCCGGCATTGCTGGCCGTGGCAGGCATCCCGGGGACGTAGCGCGTATAAACCAGCTGCGAGACGACCTGCCCGCCCTGCGTGGAAAACGCCCACTCAGGTCCGTTGCTGAACACCGCAAAATAGAACGCTGACGTATCGGCAAGCTCGTTGGTGCCATCCGTCGGCGTAAATGCGCCATTGCTCGGATCGAGGTGCCCGATCCAGAGGTTGCCGCTCTGGTCGGTCCAATTGAAGCGCGCGTTGCCCTGCCCGTAGTTGCATGAAGCGCAATACACGCCATCGCGTCCCCAGTCGAACTCGATGTCGCGCTCGGCCACCGCAGTGACCTGAACTTCCGTGAAATTGGGCGACACGGTCACGAAGTCAGTTGCCGTGCCGCAGCTGCTCGGCGAGTTCAGATCGCAGATCTGGTACTGAATGCTGTAGCTGCCCACCGGGAGCATGCCGGTCGAGGATACCGCTCCTGTCGACACATCCAATTGGAGGCCTGTCTGCCAGGCGCCCACCGGCGCGACCGTGGCGTTCCCACCGCTGCCGAGCGCTGCGGGCGAGCCGTTCACCGTATCGTTTGCAGTGACGTTGGCGATGGCGATCGATGGCGCACCGTACGACGACGTGCCGGATTCCGCCACGGCAACGACTGAATGAGGCTGCACCGTCACAGAATCGGTGGCGAGCGAGCAGACGACGGGAACATTGCGATCGCACAGCCTGTATTGGATCGAGTTGCTGCCCGCGGGGACAGTGATTGCGATCGTCACGGCGCCTGTGGATGGATCGAATGCGAAGCCCGTGGGCCATGTTCCGTATTTGGCCACCGAGGCATTGCCGCCGGGCCCGAGAATGGCCGGCGTGCCATTCACGGTGTCGTTCGAGGCGACATTGGCAATGGGCGTGGAGGCAATGCCGGCAATTCCGCTTCCGACATCCGGCGTTGCGATGATCGAGGGAACAATGACTGTCACTGCAACCCTGGCCCCCGCGCACAGCGCGGGTGTGCTGTGGTCGCATAGGCGATATCGCATGACATGCGATCCGGGTGGAACCGCGGCCGCGACAGTTACTGCCCCGGTTGAACTGTCGAGCGCAAATCCGGCCGGCCAGGTGCCAGACCTGGAAACGGTCGCATTTCCCGAGTCGCCGAGAACCGCGCGATTTCCGCCGACAAAATCGTTCACGGCCACGTTGGCGATCGGCCGCGATGCAATGCCCGCGTCCGCTGTGCCAACGTCGGCCGTCGCATGGACGCCCTGGGCTTGTACGGAAGCGCACGTCAGGGCCGAAATGAACGCGACGACGATTGCAAATTGCGTTTCGCGCAACGGGCGCATTTTATCGGTGCGGCAGTGTCAGTCCTTGCTGGGCGGAGAATACAGGCTAACCATGCGGAAAGTGCGATAGCAACGTACTCCCTGCACCTGCAGCGTGTATCCCAACGTTGCATCGGGGTGCACCTCGATGGATTGCGCATACGCCTGGCCCGTCACGGGCGAGTAGCCGGCGTCGAAATGATAGTCTCCGTTGGACAGCAGCTCTGCGGTTCCCAGCGCCCCGGAGTAGAAACCGAGATCCGCCAACAGCACCGGCGTAGCCGTGTGATTCACCTGGTCGACGTGCAACACGTAGCCGCGGCTGTTGCCAGATCCAAGTCCCAGCGGCGGCGGCGCCACGCGGGTGTTGCCATTGTCGAACAGAGCCAGGGTCGTGGTGCCGTTTTGCACGAAGCCGGGATCGTGCTGGTGCGAAAACCACGGAAACGGATCGTCGGAATTCATCGCGAAATCCCCGCCCGCACCCAGCTTCCACACGATGTCGCCGGTGCCGGTGCCGTTGGCGTAGTCGATCTTGACCACCCAATCCTGGTGCCTGATCGAGAAGAGCACGCTGCCGTCGGACGCCGAGTAGTAAAGCGCGTTGCCATGCAACCAGTCTTTCGCGATACCTGCTGTCAGATAGATCGGCGGGCAGCCGCCAGCGTTGCTGGTGCATGTTTCGCCCAGCACCGCGGCCCGATTGACATCCAGGTGGTCGAAGGCGCGCCAGTAGCCGACAACCTGCCAGTTCGCATCGAGGTCGACGATCAGGTCGCCGATGATGTCGACCGGATTGGGCACTGACGAACCCTGCGTGCCGTCCGTGAAGATCTTCTCCTCGTCCGTCAACACGAGCGTGTGACCGTTGGGCAGCAGAATGGCATCGTGGTGAAATGCCCCGGCCAGGCACTCGGTCCCGCCAATGTGGCACGACGATGGAATGCCGGAGAGGGCCGATACCTGCTCCGCTATGCGGGTTGCATTGGTCTCGCGAAGCGTATTTCCCGCGAGATCGATCTCGCGCAGGATCTGCCCGTTCACGACGCCGTTACCGGCAGAGTTCACGCCATTCGCCAGCATGGTGATCTGGCCGCCGAGCAAGGGCCGATACAGGAGCGGTGCCGTGCCTGAGGGGTCGACGTAGTACCAGACCGGATGCGCGCCCAGGTCGACCGCCATCGGCGTCGCCGCGATCGTCGAGAGCAATATGAAGCGTTGCGTCTGGTTGTCCTGGGGGCCCAGGGGCGTGACAACGGATACCGAAGGAAGACTTACGCTGATCGCACCGGTCGTGAACGGCAAGGCAGTTCCGGAGGTGACCTTGGTGCCGTTCCACGTCTGGCTCGTGATCGTATAGCCAGTGCTTGCACGCATGCCCGCAACCAGGATGTTGACATTCTGGCCACTGCGGCAGGCCTGCCAGTTTGTGTAACTCGGCGTGCCAAGCCCGTCTTGCAGGATGCTAGCCCGCACCTGGGTCGCTCCGGCCGGGCACGGCGGGGTACTCAACAGCGCCACCAGCGGATGCGCCGTGGGCGTTACCACCGCAACTCCGCCGGTCACCAGTGACGTGAAGCGATAGCGCGCTATCCGGTTCGTCCCGGTGTTGCCAGTGCTGTTGTTACGTGCCGTCAGCACGAACTGGTACGCTCCTTCCTGGCGCGTCGGCGTGTAGATGAACGTCGGATCGACGCTGAAGTCGCGCACCATGGTCAGCGTCGAACCGCCCGCTGGGCCGACATCGAGCCTGTACGACAGCGTGCCCGGATCAGTGTCGGTCGCGCTGAAGAACAACTTCACCGACGTACCCAACGGCTGCGGACTGGCGACCGACGCCGCCGGTACATCGACGAGCGGCGTGGCCTGCGCGCTGCCCAAGGGTGCGAGCACTGCGCAGATCGCGCAGGCATGGGTAAACCAGTCCCTAAAGAATTTCATCGAGATTTCCCCTTTGCGAGCGATGGGCCGGGCTTGGCGCCGGTCTAATTAAGTTCAATCGCAAGCGGAGACTAACAGGACCCTTTTCGCATGGGTTCGCCAGTAAACATAACCCGAATCCGTCGGTGAATTTCCAGCGACGAACGGGCATCGATGTGGCCAACGGCGCATCGATCAGCCTGATGTGCGTATTGGGCCGTCTATTGGCCGGCGCTCGGCGCAGCCTTCGCCTGCTGCCAGCGCTGCAGGATGTCGCGTGCGTGGTTGCCGGCAGGATTCATCAGGCGATCGTGCTGCGGCGTCTTTGCAGTCAGCTCGATGACGTATCCGTTCGGATCCCGAAAATAGATCGAGCGCACGAACTCATGGTCCGAGATGCCACGAGTCTCCATGCCGCGCGCCTTGCCTTTCGCGAGCATGCGCTCGAGCACCGGTGTCTCCACTTCGAGCGCGATGTGCAGGTCGAAGTCGTGCTGTTCCTTGAACTCGAACGGCATGTCGGGCGCTTCGAAGAATGCCAGGTACGAACCGTCGTCGAGCCGGTAGAAAGTGTGCAGCACCGAAGTCGCACGACCGGTCTTCGTCGTGTTGATCGCAAGGCTCCCGCACAGTGGCAGCCCGAGGAAATCCTCGTAGAACTGCCGCGTTTGCTCGGAATCCCGGCAGCGGTAGGCGTTGTGATGCAAGCGCTTGATCATGTGCCACCTCGGTCGCTGCTGGTGCGCAGCTAGAGTCCGGTGAAGGTCTTCTCGCGGTTCGGCGTGACCACGTACTTGTAGAACGCTTCGTTCACGCGCGCCCAGCTTGGCAGGGCCTTCATGTTGCCGAGCCAGCGCGAGATGTTCGGATAGGCGTTGAAATTGCCGCCGATCGCTTCGAGGCTGAGCGCCATGATCGAACCCAGGTAATCGGCGAGGGTGATCGAATCGCCGCACAGGAACTTGTTGCGCGGCCCGACCAGGCTCTGGTCCAGGCACTTGAGCCAGGCGAGCGATTTCTCGCGGCCATAGGCGATGGTCGCCGCCTGCACCTTGTCATCGCTGCGCTTCATCGTGGCGAAGATCTGCGGGTAGATGAAGCCGTAGCAGAAGTCGCGATAGAAACCGGTGTTGAACCAGTCGAGCCGTTCGTTGACGCGCGCGCGCTCGCGCGCGCCGGTCGGATACGCGCTCGCCTTCTCCTTCTCGGCAAGATATTTCAGTATCGCGGACGACTCGGTGAGCCGGAAGCCATCGTCCTCCAGCACCGGCACCTGGTGGCTCGGATTGATTTCCGCAAACGCCGGCTGATGGTGCGCGCCGGTGAACAGGTCGACCAATTCGTAGTCGAGCGCGATGCCGCATTCGGCCGCGAGCAACATGATCGGCCGGCACGTCGTGGAAACGGGATGATAGTAAAGCTTCAAGATGCCACTCCCTCTTCCTGTGTAGGCGCCAGGACCGGGATTGTGCCATCGGCCAACTCGCCGCGACTACTGCGCTATCATGTTGCCATGCCAAAAGATCGCGGATTCGCACGCATCGGCTCGTGTTGGTCGTGGGCCCTGCTGGCTTGGCTGGTGGCTTTCGCGTCCGGCGCTTCGCAGCTCGCGCGGGCCGATTCGATCGACGACTACCTCCTGCAGGAACGCGCCAATCGGCAGATTCCCGGCCTGGCGCTGGCGGTCGTCCGTCACGGCAAGGTGGAACGAATTTCCGCCTATGGCGTCGCGAACCTGGAAACCGGCACGCCGGTCACGCCCGATTCGGTCTTCGCCATCGCCTCGCTCGACAAGGCGGTGACCGCGACCGGCGTGATGAAGGCGGCGGAGCTCGGCAGGCTCAGCGTCGATGATCCGATCGGTAAATATGTCGATGTGACGTTGCCGGGCGTGACGATCGCGATGCTGCTCGGGCACACCTCCGGCCTGCCCGACATGGAATCCGCGCTGATTCCGGCAGCCTATGGTGCACACGCCTGGCAGCGATACACGACCGCGGAATTGCTCGCGGCCATCCAGTCGGCCGCACCGCTCACGCCGCCCGGCTCGCAATACGCCTATTCGGATGCGGGTCCTTTTCTCGCGCAACTGGCGACGCAGGCCGCGGTCGGCAAACCCTGGCTGGAGTTCATGCAGGAGGCGCTGTTCCATCCGGCGGGAATGCAGCATGTGGTCAACCTCGATCCGCTCGCGATCATTCCCAATCGCGTGTCACCGTACACGTTCAATGCCGCGCAACAGTTGATTCGCGACGTTCGCACCGAGCGCGAGTACGGCGAGCTCTACAACGACCTCGGCATGACGATCGGCGACTTCGCGCGCTGGGTCATCATGCTCGACGGCCGCGGTCCGATCAGCGAGGCGAGCGTGCGGCGCATCAGCACGCAGACGATGCTCAGCGACGGCACGCCGGCGCGCGAGGTGTATTCGTTCAGCGGATATGGGCTCGGCATGGGACTCGATGATGTGCTCGGGGTACGCGTGCTGACGCACACCGGCCACAGCGGCGTCGCCTGGGTCAAGTTCCCGTCGTTCGACCTCGGCGTGGTCGTGTTCACGAACCTCGAGCACCCGAAGGGATCGGATCCCACCGGCATGGCGCTTGCGGTCGCGGGCATGCTGGAGCCCCAGGTCTCGCTACGGTCGCTCGTTCCGCCGAAGAACGGCGAACCGCCGGCGGCCAAGGCGCTGCGCCAGGACTACGAGTCGTTCCTCGCCGGCACGCCGGACATGCGGCGCTACACGCAGCACATGCAGCCGACCATCTGGGCGACGCGCGACACATTCGAGGGAAGGCTGCCGCGCCTGGGCGGGCTGCAATCGTGGCAGTTCCTGCGCGCGGCCACGGTCGATGGCGAACCGTCGTTCCTGTTCCGCGCGACGCATGCGCACGGCGAAATCTACGTGCGCTTCTCGCTCGACCCGGCGGGACAAATCAGCCGCCTGGTGTGGTGGCATCTCTAGCGCGGCTGGGCCGACACCGTCCGTGCACCCGTCGCGTCAGGCGCGGCGCATCAACGTGCTCTTGCCGAACAACGAAGCCACGAGGTCGACGGCCACCTCGGCCGTGCGGTTGCGCACGTCGAGCGCGGGGTTGAGCTCCATGATGTCGAGCGAGGCGAGGCGTCCGGTGTCGGCGATCATTTCCATGCAAAGCTGCGCTTCGCGATAGGAAGGACCACCGGCCACCGTCGTGCCGACGCCGGGCGCGATCTCCGGATCGAGGAAATCCACGTCGAAGCTCACGTGCAGGTGCGTGTTGGCATCGATGGCGGTGAGCGCCTGCTCGAGCGTATGGCGCATGCCCATCTCGTCGATGTAGCGCATGTCGAAAACTTCGAGGCCGACTTCGTGCACGAGCCGCTTCTCGCCCTGGTCGACGCTGCGGATGCCGATCTGGCGGATCATGTCCGGGTCGAGCGCCGGCACCGTGCCGCCGATTTCCAGCAACGCGCGCGGACCCCGGCCGCACAGGCAGGCAACCGGCATGCCGTGGATGTTTCCGCTCGGCGTCAGCACGCTGGTATTGAAATCGGCGTGCGCATCGAGCCACAGCACGCGCAAGCGCCGCCCTCGTTCGCGGCAATGACGCGCGACGGCGCTGATCGAGCCGATCGCCAGTGAATGATCGCCGCCCAACAGCATGGGCAATCGCGACGCCTGCAACTCGGCGTACACCGCCGCGTGCACGAGCTCGTTCCACGCGACGACTTCTTCGAGGTGTCGATAGCCATCGTGCGATGGCAGCCAGGGATTGCCCGGACCGGCGAGGTTTCCCTGGTCGTGCACGTCGAGGCCCTGCGATTCCAGCATCGCGCCGATGCCGGCCACGCGCAACGCTTCGGGACCCATCGACGCGCCGCGCGAGCCCGCGCCGATATCGGTCGGCGCGCCGATCAATCCGACCGTGGTGGCCACGGCTCAGCCCGTCAGGCGCAACCGCGCCCGCTTGCCGGCGCCGATCGTGCCGCCGTAGAGATCCTTCGGATCATCGAGGCGCGGCACGAGGTCGATCTGCCGATGGCTGCCGCGCTCTTCGTGCAGCAACTTGTGCAGGAAGCGCAGCGCCGAATAGTCCTGCAGCGCGAAGCCGACGGAATCGAAGATCGTGATGTCGGCATCGCCGACGCGTCCCTTGGCTGCGCCGCTGAGCAGCGTTGCAAATTCCGTGACCGGGAAATCGGCCTCCATCTGCTGGATTTCGCCCTCGATGCGCGATTGCGGTTCGTATTCGACGTACACGCGCGCGCCCGGCATGCGCAGGATGTCGCCGTGCAGCTCGGTCTTGCCGGGGCAGTCACCGCCGACGGCATTGATGTGCATTCCCGCCGCCACCATCGGCGGCGTCATGATGACCGCATTTTTCTTGTCTGCCGTCACCGTCGTGACAATGTCGGCGCCCTTGCAGGCTTCGGCGGTGGAGCGCGTGCGCACCAGTTTCACGCCGGCCATCTCCGGCATCTCGCGCAGGTTCCGTTCGAGCTTCGCGCTGGCCGCGCCGTCGACGTCGTAGAGCCGCAGCTCGCGGATGCCGAGCATGCGGCAGAAGGCGATCGCCTGGAACTCGCTCTGCGCGCCATTGCCGATCAACGCCATGACGGTGCTGTCCTGGCGCGCGAGCCATTTCGCGGCCAGTGCCGACATCGATGCGGTGCGCAGCGCGGTCGTCACGGTCAGCTCAGAGAGCAACATCGGATAGCCAGTGTCGACATCGGCCAGCACGCCAAAAGCAGTGACGGTCAGCAGCCCTGCCGCGGTGTTCTTCGGATGGCCGTTGACGTACTTGAAGCTGTACAGCCGCCCGTCGCTCGTCGGCATCAGCTCGATGACGCCGACTTCGGAGTGGCTCGCCAGCCGCGCCGACTTCTCGAATTCGCTCCAGCGGCGATAGTCCGCCTCGATCTCGTTGGCGAGCCGTTCCATGAACACGCCCGCGCCAAGCTTTTGCACCAGGCGCTGGATGTCGCTGACGCCGATGTAGTCGACCATGATGCCGCTCCCTCGATTGGCACGGCCGGACGTCCACGGGGGCCGCCCAAGCCAGTCCAAACAAGGATCATGCCCCGGCCCTCGGCTAACAAGAAGCGAGCTACTTGCGCAATATGCGCTGTCTTTTGGTTATAATGACAGCAATATTTGTCATTTTGAGCAGAGTTGGCCATGGACGAACTGGACCACAAGCTGATCTCCAGCCTGCGTGGCAACGCGCGCCTGACGGTGGCGGCGCTCGCCAAGCAGCTGCAGGTGGCGCGCGGCACCGTGCAGAACCGCATCGCCCGCCTGGAGCGCGACGGCACGATCGCCGGCTACACGGTTCGGCTCGGCACCCCGATCGATGAGCGCGACATCACCGCGCTGATGACGATCGCCGTGGAGGGCAACAGCGCCGACGCGGTGCTGCGAAGCCTGCGCGGCGATCCGGCCGTGCGCACGCTGCACACGACCAACGGCCGCTGGGACATCATCGCCGAGCTGCGCGCCGACACGCTCGAGGCCTTCGACCGGGTGCTCGGCCGCATCCGCAAGGTCGAAGGCATCGCGAACACCGAGACCAGCCTGCTGCTCTCGTCACACAAGCTGTAGGCCGCCGCGACAAGCGGGCCGCCGCACTACAACGTCGCGGCGCTGTAGAACGCGGTTGCGAGCACCATGCAAAATCCGCACAGCAGGTATGCGAAGCCGAGCGCGCAGAATTTGGCGAACGTCAGCACGGCGGACTGGCCGTATACCGTTTTCATCGACCGGTAGAGGTACCGAACCAGGTACCAGGCCGTGAGCAGGAACATCACGCCGACCACATTGCCCGAAGTGATCCAGTGCGTCGCCAGCACGTAGATCGACATCACCAGGAAGGCGAAGCTGTGGTTATGGATCAGCAGCAGCAGGTGTTCGAGATAGTATCGGCGTGGCCGCCAGTACAGCAGTTTCATCAGCGCGGCCATCGCGGGCAGGAACACGAACAGCGCGCGGCCCAGGTTGTGCACCAGCCGATCGCCGAATTCCCGGCCGCTGTCCGCGCGGATATTGCGGCAGGCCGCCTGGAGGCGCGGCAATAGTTGATGGCTGCCCCAGTGCAGGTCGGACGTGACATCGGAACAATCCGCCGGACCCACTCGCTCCGCGGGATGGGACGCGCTGCCGGTGCCGTCCGTCAACACGGCGCCCAGCACGAAGAACAGCACGCTCGTGATCAGGTACAGCCGGAAAGGCTGCAGGTAGCGCTCGCGGCGCCCAGCGAAATATTCGCGTGTCAGGAAACCCGGGCGGGCCAGCAGCGGCCACACGGTGCGCCACAGCCGTGAATCCGCATGCGTGAGCACCTCGGTGGCTTCGCCGATGAAATGCCCGAGCGTGTGGGCGGCCGTGTCGACGCGCTGGCCGCAGGCACTGCAAAACCGGCCTGATAGCGGCGCCTGGCAGTTGGCGCAGTCTCCAGGCGGAAGCGGATGATTCTGGCCGGGAACACCCATATGATGGCCGCCATCATAGTCCGGCTCGAACCGGCGAGGGGAATCCAGGCTCATGCACACTGAAACCACGATGACGGGCGTGGAAGCGACCGGCGAGCTGCGGCGCGTGCTCGCTTCGCGCCACGTGTCGATGATCTCCATTGGCGGCATCATCGGCGCCGGGCTGTTTGTCGCCAGCAGCGCGGTGATCGCATCGGTGGGCCCGGCAGCGGTCATCAGCTATCTCATCGCCGGAGCGATGGTGTTGCTGGTGATGCGCATGCTGGGCGAAATGGCCATCGCCATGCCGCATGTGCGCTCATTCCCGGATTTCGTGCGCGCGGCGCTCGGCGAGTGGGCCGGCTTCGTGGTCGGCTGGCTGTACTGGTACTTCTGGATCATCGTCGTGCCGGTCGAGGCGATCGCGGGAGCGGTGCTGCTGCAGAACTGGATTCACCTGCCGGCCTGGGAAATCGGCGTCGTGCTGATGGCCGTGATGACTGGCGTGAACCTGCTGTCAGCGCGTTCCTATGGCGAGTTCGAGTTCTGGTTCGCGCTGATCAAGGTATCGGCCATCATAGCGTTCATGCTGACCGCGGCGGCGTGGGCCTTCGGCCTCACCTCGCACGGCGAGCCGACCTGGAGCAACCTGGTGAGCGGCGGCGGCTTCGCCCCGAAGGGCATCCAGGCGGTGCTCGCCGGCGTGACCAGTGTGTTCTTCGCGATCGTCGGCGCCGAGATCACCGTTGTCGCCGCCGCTGAATCGCGCGAACCGGTGCGTGCGGTGGCACGCATGTCGATCTCGGTGATGACGCGCATTCTGATCTTCTACGTCGGTTCGATCTTCCTGATCGTCACGGTCGTGCCCTGGCAGCAGATCGTGCCGGGCCACTCACCATTCGTCGCGGCGATGAACCTGATGCATTTCAACTGGGCCGGCAATGTGATGACCTTCATCATCCTGACCGCCGTGCTCTCGTGCATGAACTCGGCGTACTACGTGACTTCGCGCACGCTGTTCTCGCTGGCTGCGCGCGGCGATGCGCCCAAGGGCCTGATCAGGCTCAGCAGCCGCGGCGTGCCCGCGTACTCGGTGCTGATGGGGAGCATTGCGGGCCTGGCCGGCATTGCCGCGCAAGTGGCCTCGCCAAAGGTCGTGTTCGCGTTTCTGGTCGATGCGTCAGGCGCGCTGGTGGTGCTGATCTACCTGCTGATCGCGATCGCGCAGATCAAGCTGCGGCGCGACCGCAGCGCCGAACAACAGCGCGCACTGCCGGTGCAGATGTGGCTGTTCCCGTACGCCAGCTACGCGGCGGTCTTTGGCATGCTGGCCGTGCTGGCCGCGATGGCCTTCACTGAATCGAAGCAGCGCGAGTTCTGGACCAGCATGGTGACGCTCGCGGTCGCGCTCGCCGCCGCCTGGTGGCACACGCGGCGGCGAACGACAGCGACGCGCTGACCGTCAGGGCTGCGCGCGCTCAGCGCCGCGCGTGGCCCAGGATCTTCAACGCGCGCGTCGGCGGAGCGTTGAGCGGAATGCCGGCGAGCGTGCCCGGCGCTTCCGCCACCTGCGACTTGGCGAATCCCGATGCGGGCGTCGGACATGTGCCCGGCGAGGCAATGTAGTTCAGCGCCGCGGCCAACCGCGCCTCGGCCGGATCGCCGAGCTGGTGGTTGAAGTCATCGCCCACCGAGCAACCGGGCAGCACGGCATTCGTCGGGGTCGGCGCATTCTGCGGCGAGAAGCCGTCGGTGTAGTCGCCGAAGTTCGCCTCGTTGACGCCGCGGAACTCGATCGAGAAATACGTCGTGCCGCAATTGTCCTGCGGATAGAAACCGTACGGCTTGCCGCAAGTGGTCGAACCCACCTGGATCACGTCGATGTTGATGCCCCTGAGGCTGTTGATGATCGATTCACTGGCCGAGCAGGTATCGGCGCTGGTCAGCACGAACACGCGCGTCAGGTTCAGCGAAGGCAACGGTTGCCCGGCCGTCGTCGAGAATCCTTGCGTCGTCGACTCGAACGGCGTCGGCGTGATCGTGCCGCCCGCAACCGGATCGACGGTCGGGTGCTTGCTGTTGAACTGGATCTCCTCGAACGTCTTGCCGGTCGTCGCCGTCGGTCCCGCGATCATGTATGCGACTTCGCTTGCGATATCGAGATAGCCGCCACCGTTGTAGCGGATGTCGAGCACGAGATCGGTGACGTTCGCGGCCTGCAGCGTCGTGAACGCGCTCACCAGCGCGGCCTCGGAGGTCGCCAGGTGATCGTTGAACAACATGTAGCCGGCGGTGCCGCCGCCCGCGGTCGGAATCGTCGTCACGTTCCGCACCGGATGCGAGGTGACGTTGGCTGACACCATCGTGATCGTGCGGGTGACAGCCGAGCCTACATCCTGCACGACAAAGGTGTGCGACTCGCCGACTGTCGCGGGGAACAGGCCCGCGTTCAAGGTATCGACGCCGGCCTGCGTGTTGTCATTGACGAGATCGACGCCATCGACCTGCAGCACCTGCGCGCCGCGCGCCAGGCTCGCGGGCGCTGTCGTCGCCGGTGAGCCGGGCTCGGTGAAAGCCACGACGGCCTGCCGCGGCGGCGTCGTCGCAAGCAGCACCCACGTGGCGCCGTATCCGGCCTGCGTGCCGGATTGCGACAAGGCTTCCCAATCGGAAGTCTTGTAGGTGAAATGGAACTTGTCCTTCGCCGCGCCCGACGAGGTGGTCGCCGTCGTCTTCAACACGGCGAAGTAGGCGTCGGTTGTCGCGTAGCCGGACGGATTGCGGTCAACGACTTCGTCGAACCACAGGTACAGGTCGTTCGTCCACGATCGCAGCCAATTGTTTTCATCGAGCAGCGTGCCGGCCTTGTCCGGATAGGCTGCGTTGGTGAACGGATCGGTACCCGTGCGAGGTGCGGCGCACTTGTTGGCAAAAGTCGATTCCGCCTTGAAGACGCCGGCCGTCCAGCCGACGGGCGTCAGGGACGTGCCGCCGCTGCTGCCGCCACCGCCACCGCAGGCAGCAAGCAGCAGGCACGCGATGGCCGGAATGAATGTAGTTCGCATGGGCGGCCCCCGAATGGATCCGATTGGGTTTATTCCAGCAGCGTCGCAGTTTTGCAGGCGACCCGCAACTAACAAGCCTGTCACGATGGTACCGGCTGCACCGGATCGGCGCAGGCTGTCGCCAATCCGCGCCGATACCGTGCACCGGGCGAGCGCGGGCGCCGGCCCACGCGACTCGCGCTCGTGGCACGAAAGACGCTAGTGTATCGGGCATGCCCAGCGCGCCATTCGACGAGATGCACGACGCCGGCGGGGCACCGCGCCCGCATTGCCGCGCCTACCTGGAATGGCTGCGCCGGCAACCGACCGAGCTGTTGGCCGCCAAGCGCACCGAAGCGGACGCATTGTTCCACCGCGTCGGCATCACGTTCGCCGTGTATGGCGAAGAGGCCGGCGCCGAACGCCTGATTCCATTCGACATCGTGCCGCGCGTGCTGCCGGCCGCCGAATGGGAGCAACTGGCCGCGGGCCTGAAGCAGCGCGTGCGCGCGCTCAATGCCTTCATCGCCGACATCTACCACGACCAGGACATCCTGCGCGCGGGCCGGGTACCGGCCGACTTCCTGCTGTGCAACAGCCAGTATCGACCGGAGATGCAAGGCATCGAAGTTCCCGGCGGCATCTACGCGCACATCGCGGGCATCGACGTGGTGCGTGCCGATGACGGCGCCTTCTACGTGCTCGAGGACAACCTGCGCGTGCCCTCGGGCGTCTCGTACATGCTCGAGAACCGCAAGATGATGATGCGGCTGTTCCCGGAACTGTTCGCGCTGCATGCAACCGAGAGCGTCGAGCACTACCCGGATGTGCTGCTCGAGAACCTCAAGAGCGTCGCGCCGCAGGGCGTGACCGACCCGAAAGTCATGTTGCTCACGCCAGGCGCGTTCAACAGCGCCTACTTCGAACATGCGTTCCTGGCGCAGCAGATGGGCATCGAGCTGGTGGAGGGGCAGGACCTGTTCATCCGCGACGACTACCTGTTTGCGCGCACCACCAGCGGCCCGCAGCGCGTCGATGTCGTGTACCGGCGCATCGACGACGATTTCCTCGATCCACTGGCGTTCCGGTCCGATTCAATGCTCGGCGTGCCGGGGCTGTTGACGGCTTATCGCGCCGGCCACGTGACGATTGCAAACGCGATCGGCACGGGCATCGCCGACGACAAGTCGGTGTACCCGTACGTGCCGGAGATGATCCGCTTCTACCTCGGCGAAGAACCGCTGATCGCCAACGTGCCGACGTGGATCCTGCGGCGCGACGAGGATCGCAACTACGTGCTGGCACACCTTCCGGAATTGGTGGTGAAGGAAGTCCACGGCGCCGGCGGCTACGGCATGCTGATCGGACCCGCCTCCACGCAGGCGCAGATCGACGCGTTCCGGCAGAAGATACTGGCCAACCCGGATCGCTACATCGCGCAGCCCACACTGGCGTTGTCGACTTCACCGACGTTCACCGAGCGCGGACTGGCGCCGCGCCACATCGACCTGCGGCCCTTCGTGCTGTCGGGACGCGAGATCACCATCGTGCCCGGCGGACTGACCCGCGTCGCGTTGCGCGAAGGTTCGCTGGTCGTCAATTCATCGCAGGGCGGCGGCACCAAGGACACCTGGGTGCTGGGCGCATGAGCACGCGGGCCGCGACATGCTGAGCCGCACGGCGGACCACCTCTACTGGATGAGCCGCTACGTCGAGCGCGCGGAGAACCTGGCGCGCATGCTCGATGCCCACTACCGGCTCTCGTTGCTGCCGCGCGCCCCGGAAGTGCTGCTGCAGGGCTGGACCGCGACGCTCACTTCGCTGGGCATGATCGGCGAGTACCAACAGCGACACCAGGAGTTCAGCGCGCGCACGGCGCTGCAGTTCCTCGCCTTCGATCGCGGCCACGCCGGCAGCATCCTCTCCTGCCTGAACCGGGCGCGCGAGAATGCGCGGGCGGTGCGCGGCACGATCACTTCCGAGCTTTGGGAGACGCTCAACGCGACCTACCTGGAGTCGCGCGTCTTCGGCGGCAACACCGACAGCATCGACGTCGCGAACTTCGTCGAGTGGGTCAAGTATCGTTCGCACCTGGCGCGCGGCGTTACGACCGGCACGATGCTGCGCGACGAGGCCTACCATTTCACCGCCGTCGGCACCTTCATCGAGCGCGCCGACGCCACGACCCGCCTGCTCGAGGCGCGCTGGCGAGATCCCGGCGGGAGCGGGGAACGGCTGATCACCGAGGCCTCGGAGTGGGCTGTGTTGCTGCGCGCGCTGTCCGCTTTCGAGGTCTATCGAAAGGTCTACCGCGAATCGGTCACCCCATGGCGCGTCACGGAGCTGCTGCTGCTCAACGCGGGGATGCCGCGGTCGGTGCATTGCTCGCTGGCCGACCTGCTGCGCAATCTCATCGCCGTGCACCACGACAAGTCGGACGAGACCGAGCGCTACGCCGGTGAACTCCACGCGCGCTTCCGCTACGGCAAGCTCGAGGAACTGTGCGCGGGCGGAGTGCCGCAATTCCTCGACCAGGTGCAGCGGCGGCTCAACGGACTGGCCGACCGGATCGCCGCGGACTTCCTGGTCGCCGGCTATCGCAGCTGATGCCGTTCCGCTGAGGAGACACCGATGCTGCTGCACATCCGCCACGAAACACGCTACGGGTACGACGCCCCGGTGCAGCAGAGCGTCCAGAGCCTGCGATTGACGCCGCGACGCGAGCGCGGCCAGCGCGTGCTGTCGTGGCGCATGAACACGCCCGGGCGGCGCACCGAGCAGGTCGACGCGCACGGGAATGTCTCGCACCTGCTGACGGTGGACGAACCTCACCGCGAAATCTGCATTGTCGTCGAAGGCACGGTGGATGTGCTCGACGACGGGCCCTTCATCCTCGATCGTGGTCCGATTGCGCCGCTCGCCTACCTGGCGGCCACGCCGCTGACCGGAGCCGATGCCGCGATCGGTGCGCTCGCCAACGAGAGCCTCGCCGGTGCGCGTGCGACCAGCGCGCAATTGCTGGCGCTCGCCGCGGCGGTGCGCTCCGCCGTGCAATACCGCCCCGGTACGACCACGGTGGCGGACACGGCGATATCGGCGCTGCACCGCGCCGAAGGCGTGTGCCAGGACCAGGCGCATGTGTTCCTCGCCTGTTGCCGGGCGGCGCGCGTGCCGGCACGCTACGTGAGCGGCTACTTGTTGGCCGGCGGCGCGAGCGATGCCGCGAGCCATGCCTGGGTCGACGTCTGGCAGGAAGCGGATTCGGCATGGCTCGGCCTCGATGTCACGCACGCCTGCCTCGTGGGCGCGGACCATTGCCGCCTCGCCGTCGGTCGCGACTATCTCGATGCGGCGCCCGTGCGCGGCGTGCGCCGCGGCGGCGGAAATGAGACACTTCACGTCAATGTGCACGTCGCGAGCCAGGCCGGCCAGCAATAGTCCGGCAGTCCACCGCAAGCCATGACCTACTGCGTCGGCATGCTGCTCGACACCGGCCTGGTGTTCCTCTCCGATTCGCGCACCAGCGCCGGCGTGGACCAGATCGGAACGTTTCGCAAGACCAATGTGTTCGAGCAGCCTGGCGAACGCGTGCTGGTCCTGCAAACCTCCGGCAACCTGGCGATATCACAGGCCGCGATCAGCATCCTGCGGGAGCGCATCCAGGGTGGCGGCGATGCGCCGAACCTGATGAACGTGCGCTCCATGTTCGATGCGGCCCGGTGCGTGGGCGATGCGCTGCGCGAAGTACACCGCAACGACGCGGATGCCTTGCGCGCCTTTGCGGTCGAGTTCAACACCGCGCTGGTGCTGGGCGGCCAGATCGCCGGCGAGGCGCCACGCCTGTTCTCGATCTACGCCGCCGGCAATTTCATCGAGGCCACGCCCGACACGACCTACTTCCAGATCGGCGAGTCGAAGTACGGCAAGCCGATCATCGATCGGGTCATCCGCCGCAGCAGCAGCCTGAACCAGGCCGCAAAGTGCGCGCTGATTTCGATGGATTCGACCATCCGCTCCAATCTGTCGGTGGGCCTGCCGCTCGACCTGGTCATCGTCAAGCGTGACCAGCAGCGCGTGGCGCGCCACGTGACCATCAGCGACGACAACGCCTACTACTCGAGCATTCGCGATACCTGGAGCGAAGCGTTGCGCCACGCCTTCGCGCAATTGCCCGAGCCTGATTGGTTGAATTCCGGCGTGCGCTAGCGCGCGCGCCGATCCGTAACCCGTCCGGATCCATAACGAGGAGCAACATATGGTCTGGGTCGACATCGTCGGTTTGCTGGCCGTCATCCAGCTGGTGGTCTTCATCGTGCTCGTCGGCGGGGCGCGCGGCCGCTATGGCGTCGTCGCGCCGGCGACCACCGGGCACCCGGTGTTCGAGCGCTACTACCGCGTGCAGATGAACACGGTTGAAATCCTGCTGGTGCTGCTGCCGGGGCTGTGGCTGGCGGCGAAGTACTGGTCGCCGAAATACGCCGCGATACTCGGCGCGATCTACCTGGTGGGGCGCGTGGTGTACCTCGTCAGCTACGTGCGCGATCCGGCCAAGCGCTCGCTCGGCTACAGCCTGAGCAGCGCGCCGGCCATCGCGCTCGTCATCGGCGCGCTGGTGGGCGCAATCCGCATCGCGCTGCACGGCTGAGCAGGGCGGCACGCCGCAAGTCGGAGGCGCATGGCCAGACGGCGCATCCCGGAGCGTGACGCCGCGGCGGCCTTCGACCGCCTGCCGCTCAATGCGCTGCGCGTGTTCGAGGCGGTCGCGACGCGCATGAGTTTCGCGGAAGCGGCCGAGAGCCTGCACGTCACGCCCGCGGCCGTGAGCATGCAGGTGCGCACGCTCGAGCAATACCTGCGCGTGCCGCTGTTCCGCCGCAAGGGGCGCAGCATCGAGTTGACGCACGAAGGCGCGCTGCTGTTGCCGGGCGTGCGCCGCGGCCTCACCGACCTGCAGACCGCGCTGCACCAGCTGCGCCAGAGCCGCTCGGCCGGCACGCTCAACATCTCGACGCTGGCCTCGTTCCTGCAAAAATGGCTGCTGCCGCGATTGCCGCAGCTGCATGACAAGCACGCAGACCTGCAACTGCGCATCCACACCTCGCGCGAAGTCGTGGATTTTGCCCAGAGCGATTTCCATGGCGCGCTGCGCATGACGATCGGGCCGGAGCCCGGGCTCCACAGCGAGAAGCTGCTCGATGAATGGTTCGTGCTGGTGTCGAGCCCGGAGTTGTTCAAGCGGCACGGGCCGGTGCGCGATGGCGCCGACCTGAAGCGCTATCCGCTGCTGCGCTCATCGGATGAACCGTGGCAGTTGTGGAACAAGCCCGGCATGGAGCGCGACTGGAAGGAACACGGCACCGCCTACGACGATTCGGTCGCGGTGCTGACCGCCGCCGAGCAGGGCCAGGGCCTGGCGCTGACGCGCTGGTGCCTGGCCGCGGGCGACATCAAGCTGGGACGCCTCGCGCTCGTGAGCACGACGCCGCTCCCCTGCCCGCGCTCTTATTACTTTGTGTGTCCCGAATCGTATCTCGCCATGCCCAAACTGCAATCGCTGCTGAAGTGGTTGCGCACGATGGCGCGGGATTTCGCGAACCCGCCCGGTGCGGTGACGCCGCGCAAGACCGCATGAACCTGCGCGCCGTGCGCTCGTTCGTGCGTCGCGCCGGCCGGCAGACCCCAGCGCAGCAGCGCGCGCTGGTCGAGTTGTGGCCGCGCTTCGGGCTCACGGGGGAGACCGGGCTGATCGACTTCGCCCAGTTGTTCGGACGAAGTGCGCCGATCACCATCGAAATTGGCTTCGGCAATGGTGATCACCTGGCGGCGCGCGCGCTGGCGGAGCCGCAGCGCAATTTCCTCGGCGTTGAAGTGCACCGTCCCGGCATCGGCCACCTGCTGCGCGCCGCCGCTACCGCGAACCTCGCCAACCTGCGTGTCGCCGAACAGGATGCCGTCGTGCTGCTGCGCGAACGCATCGCGCCCGACGCGCTGGACGAGGTGCAGATCCTGTTCCCGGATCCGTGGCCCAAGAAACGACACCACAAGCGGCGCCTGATCCAGCCGGAGTTCGCGGCGTTGGTGGCGAGCCGGCTGCGTCGCGGCGGGCGACTGCACGTGGCCACGGACTGGGAACCCTACGCGCAACAGATGCGCGTCGTGCTCGACGGCTGTCCGTTGCTGGCGACAGTGACAAATGAGCAACGGATTGCGCGCGCGGCAACGCGTTTTGAACAGCGTGGCCTGCGCCTCGGCCATGACGTGTGCGACCTGACGTACGTGCGCGTTGGCTGACGCGGCGCATCAGGAAAAATCGCCACGAATATCGCTTGATCCCCACCGGTGCCGGGAGCAACATCGGCGAAAAGAGGATTCGCCATGAACACGCAACGTCCCAGCATCGGTGAGTGGTATCGCCTGAGCAGCGGCGAGTTGCTCGAGGTCGTGGCCTTCGATGCCGGCGATGGCACGATTGAAGTCCAGTACTTCGACGGCACCGTCGAGGAATTCGACTTCGACGACTGGCGTTCGCAGCGCGCGAGCGGCGCGATCGAGGAAGCCGAGGCGCCCGAAGACTGGAGCGGCTCGGTCGATGTCGATCCCGAGGTCGACAACAGCATCGACGCCGATCCCTTCGACAAGGAAGATCGGCAGCTGCGCGCCGATCGCCTGGAAGGCCTCGACCTGTTCGAATGATTCAGCCGTAGCGCGCGGCCAGCGCGCCGACATCCACGTTTTCCGCGAGCATCACGCAGCCGGCAGCCACCTCGATCGGGACGCGCACCAATGATTGCCCCGGGCACGGGCCCGCCACGCACAGTCCGGTTGATTTCTCGAACAAGGCGCCGTGTGCCGTGCACAGCAGCAGGCTGCCGTCGTGCGTCAGGAACCGATCGGGCAGCATGTTCAGCGGCAAAGCCAGGTGCGCGCATCGATTGAGATAGGCATGCACGGCGGCGCCGTCGCGCACGATGAATCCGCGCATCGGCCAATCGCCGCCGCCGAGTGAAAATTCGCGGCAGCCGGTCACGGCGAGCTCATCGACGCGGCAGAGCACGCGCGTGAGATCGATCTCGGTCACCGTCGGGTATCGAGCTCGGCGATGCGATGGCGCATCACCCACACCATCGCCAGTCCCGGAATGCCGACCAGGAACGTCACGATGTAGTACGTGTCCCAGCCGCCGTGGTCGGCGAGCCAACCGGCTGGGCCGCCGAGCAGGTAACGGGGCAGCAGCGCCAGCATCGACAGCAGCGCGTACTCGAAGGCGCTGAAGCGCGAGTTGCACAGCGCCATGATCAACGCGACCTCCGCGATGTTGCCCATCGCTGCGGCCAGGTTCTCGATCGCGGTTGCGGCGATCATCAATGGAAAGCTCTTGCCGGTGACCGCGAGCAGGTAGAACGCCAGGATCGTCACGGTCTGCAGCACGCCGAACAGCATCATCGAGCGCAACAGCCCCAGGCGCACCATCCACAATCCGCCCAGCACGCCGCCGGCGATCGCGCTCGAGGTCAGCACCGCCTTCGCCACGAGGCCGATGTCAGTCTTGGTGAACCCCAGGTCGAGCAGGAAGGGCGTGAACAGTTTCAGCGCCATCGCGCCGCCAATCTTGAACGTGACGATCAGCACGATCATGCCGATCGCGCCCGGCGAACCGAGCAGCTCGCGCAGCGGCACGAGGACGGATTGCGCCAGCGTGCTCGGCGGCGGCGCGCGGTAGTCCGGTTCCGGCGCCAGCCAGGTGACGACCGTGAACACGGCCATTGCCGCGGCGAGCACGAGGAACGCAGCGTGCCACCCGAATGAATCCGCGACGATCAGTGCGGCGGCCATGGCCAGGTAGGCGCAGGCGCGATAACCGAGATTGTTGGCCGCGGCGGCGAGCCCGCGCTCCTCGGGCAACGAGACATCGGTGCGATAGGCATCGATGACGATGTCCTGCGAGGCGGAGAAGAAGACGATGATGAGCGCGGTGATCGCAACGGCCGACAGTGACAGCGCCGGATCCTGTATCGCCAGCGAGGCAATCGCGATCGCAAGGAACAGCTGTATCGCGAGCAACCAACCACGCCGCCGACCCAGCAGCGGCAACGGGAAGCGATCGAGAAACGGCGCCCAGAGCGGCTTCAGCAGGTACGGAATGGCAACGTAGGTGAGCAGGCCGATGCTGGTGTTGCTCTGGTGCGCGTCCTTCAGCCAGGCCTGCAGCGCACTTTCGGTGATCTGGTTCGGGAATCCGGACGCGGCGCCGAGCGCCATGATGATGAGCAGCTTCCGGCTGCCGAAGATCTCGCGAAAGCCGGGCTTGCGCGGGGCCGCGATGTCAGAACTCATAATCCATGATGAGCGGCGCGTGGTCGGAGTAGCGATCAGCGGTGTGGATGCGCGCCGCACGCACGGCGCCCTTCAGCGACGGACTCGCGACTTGGTAGTCAATGCGCCATCCCACGTTCTTCGCGCGCGCCTGGCCGCGCTGCGACCACCACGTGTACTGGTCGGGCTCCTGGTTCACTTGCCGAAACGCGTCGATGTAGCCGTGCTCGTCGAAGAGTTCGTCGAGCCATGCGCGCTCATGCGGCAGGAAACCGGAATTCTTGCGGTTCGCCTTCCAGTTCTTCAGGTCGATCTCGCGGTGCGCGATGTTCCAGTCGCCGCACAGGATGTAGTGTCGGCGCTTGCGCTTCAACGAGCGCAGGTGCGGCATGAATTTCTCCAGGAAGCGATCCTTCGAGGCCTGCCGCTCGGGGCCGGAGGAACCCGAGGGCAAATACAGCGAGACGACCGAAATGCCCGGGAACTGCGCCTCCAGGTAACGCCCTTCGCGGTCGAACTCGCGTTCGCCGAAGCCGCGCAGCAACCGCGTCGGCTTCTCGCGCGAATACAGCGCGACGCCGGAGTAGCCGGGACGTTCGGCCGGATGGTAGGCCGCGTGATAGCCCGGCAGGTTGATGTCGTGGCCCTCGAACTGCGATTCGAGCGCGCGCACTTCCTGCAGGCAGATCACGTCGGCGTCCTGCCTCGCGAGCCACGGGAAGAGTCCCTTGGCGGCGGCCGACCGGATGCCGTTGACGTTGAGCGTGATGACGCGCATGGGGACATGATAGCCTGCCGCGCATGCGTGATTACCAGCAGGACTTCCTGGGGCTGGCCCTCGAGCGCCAGGCCTTGCGCTTCGGCGAATTCACGCTGAAGTCCGGGCGCGTCAGCCCCTATTTCTTCAATGCCGGGCTGTTCAACGACGGCGCCGCGCTGGCACGGCTCGGGCGCTGCTACGCCGCCGCCCTCGCCCGCTCGGGGATCGGCTTCGACATGCTGTTCGGACCCGCGTACAAGGGCATTCCGCTGGTCAGTGCCTGCGCGATCGCGCTCTCGGAGCACGAGGGACGCAACGTGCCCTGGGCTTTCAACCGCAAGGAAGCGAAGTCACACGGCGAATCCGGGCTGATCGTCGGCAGCCCGCTCAAGGGACGGGTCGTCATCGTCGACGACGTCATCACCGCGGGCACGGCGATCCGCGAATCGATCGAGTTGATCCGGAACGCCGGCGCGGAGCCGGTGGGCGTCGCGCTCGCGCTCGACCGGGAGGAGCGCGGCCAGGGCGAACGTTCGGCGGTGCAGGAGGTCGAACTGCTGTATGGATTGCGGTGCGTGAGCATCCTGACCTTGAGCGGCCTGATCAATGCGCTGGCGGCCCGCGGCGCGCGCGGCTTCGAACCGGCGCAGCTGGCCTCGCTTCGCAGCTACCGGGCGCAGTACGGAATTGCGGGAATTGCGGATTGAGCCTCGGCGCACTTGCCCTGCGCCCAACTTAGTGGACAATTGGACACCGGTTTCGAAATGCCAGGCGCACATATGATGCATGCAGTGCCGGACATAATCCGCAGCGACCGCCGCGTTGCTGCGTTGATGCTCGCGGCGCTCGCGTCGGCGACCCTGCTCGTCGTGGCAGCGCCCGCCCGCGCGGCCGACACGACGCCGCACCAGAACTACAGCTGGCTCGACAAGAACGGCGAGCGCCACTATGGCGATGCCGTGCCGCCCGAGTACGCGCAGCAGGAGCGGCGCGTGCTGAACAACCAGGGCGTCGAAGTGCAGCGCGTCGATGCCGAGAAGAACGCGCAACAGCAGGCCGAGGAACACAAGCGCCTGCAGGCCATCGAAGACAAGGCGCAGCACGATCGTTTCCTGCTGACCACGTATACGTCGACGAAGGACATCGAACGACTGCGCGACGAGCGCCTCGACCAGATCGACGGCCAGATCAAGGCGACCATTGCCTACATCGATTCGCTCGATGCGCGGTTGAAGACGCTGCAGCAGCGCGCGCTGCTGTTCAAGCCGTACAACACGAAGCCCGATGCCCGCCGCATGCCCGACGACCTGGCCGAGCAATTGGTGCGCGCTTCCAACGAAGTGAAGGCGCAGCACCGTTCGATGGATCGGCGCCAGCAGGAGCAGATCTCGGTGCGCGCGCAGTTCGAGGCGGATATCGCCCGCTTCCGCGAACTGACCGCGAATCCCCCGCGCGATTAGACCGGGGCGGCCGTCATCGGCCGGTATGCCCGAAGCCGCCGCCGCCGCGATCGCTGGCGGTGAATTCCCCGACGACCTGCAATTGAACCTGCACCACCGGCACGACGACCAGCTGCGCGATGCGCTCGCCGGGCTGCACCGTGTACGGAATCGAGCCTCGATTCCAGCAGGACACCATCAACTGCCCCTGGTAGTCGGAATCGATCAATCCGACCAGGTTGCCGAGCACGACGCCGTGCTTGTGGCCCAGCCCGGAACGCGGCAGGACCACGGCGGCGAGGCCCGCATCTTCGACGTGGATTGCAAGCCCGGTCGCGATGAGTTCGGCGCGGCCCGGTTCGAGCACGAATGGCGCGTCGATACAGGCGCGCAGGTCGAGCCCCGCCGAACCCGCGGTCGCGTAGGTGGGCAACGGAAATTCCTTTCCGATGCGCGCATCGAGTATGCGCACCTGCAGTGCGCGGCGCCAGTCAGCCAAGGTCTTTGCGCCTGTCCGCGAGCGGCTCGATGCGCGTGCTCGCGCCGTACTGCGCCGCGATCAACGCCACCAGCGCGGTGGCGAGTTCGCGTTTCGGCGCGCGCGGCAGTTCGACGCGACCGCCGCCGCGCCACAGCACCAGCAGGGCGTTGTCCTCGCAATCGAAGGCCTTCGCGGCGCCCACCTCGTTCGCGCAGATCATGTCGAGGTTCTTGCGCAGCAGTTTCTCGAGTGCGTGCTGCTCCACCGAATCGGTCTCGGCCGCGAACCCGACGACGAAGGGACGCTTCGCGTCGGCGGCAACGCTGGCCAGGATATCGGTGGTGCGCGTCATCTCGAGCGCCAGCGTTTCGGATTTCTTCTTGATCTTGCGGTCGGCCACCGCGACCGGACGGTAGTCGGCAACGGCCGCGGTGGCGACCAGCACATGCGTGCCCGCCAACTCCTTGCGCACCGCCGCGTGCATCTGCTCCGCGCTCTCGACGCGCACGCACCGCACGCCCGCCGGCGTCGGGAGCGACACGGGTCCGGACACCAGCACGACCTCGGCGCCGGCGGCCCGAAAAGCCTGCGCGACCGCATATCCCATTTTTCCCGAGCTGCGGTTGCTGACGAAACGCACGGGATCCAGGCATTCGCGCGTCGGGCCGGCCGTGATCAGCACGCGTTTGCCCGTGAACGGGCCGGGCCCGATCAGCATCGGTTCGACGAGATCGGCGATGTCGTTGGGCTCGAGCATGCGGCCGGGACCGACTTCGCCGCAGGCCTGGTCGCCGACGGCGGGACCCAGCATGCGGATGTTTCGCCGCGCGAGAGTCGCAACGTTGGCTTCAGTCGCGGCATTCGCCCACATCTGCTGGTTCATGGCCGGCGCGACGACGATCGGAGCGCTCGTCGCCAGGCACAGCGTCGCGAGCAGGTCATCGGCGCGGCCGGCGGCGAGTCGCGCGAGGAAATCCGCGCTGGCTGGCGCAACGAGCACGATGTCGGCCCAGCGCGCGAGTTCGATGTGGCCCATCGCGGCCTCGGCGGCGGAATCCCACAGGCTGTCGCGAACGGGCCGCCCCGACAGCGCCTGGAAGGTCGTGGCGCCGATGAACTCACGGGCGGATGCGGTCATGACGACCTGCACCTCGGCGCCCCGTTCGACGAGGCGGCGCACCAATTCGGCGCTCTTGTAGGCGGCGATGCCGCCGGTCACACCGAGCAGGACGTGTTTGCCACGCATGCGCACATTATCGGCCAGCCTCGCCGTTTCATGCCATGCCCACCCGATATGACCATCGCATGCAATGGCCATGACACCCAAGAATGAGTCGCATGAACCTCCAACAATGGCCCGCCTGGGAGCGTCCTCGGGAGAAACTGCTGGCCGCGGGCGCCGAAGCGCTGTCCGACGCCGAACTGCTCGCGCTGCTGCTGGGCGGCTCGGGGCTCCGCGGCAGCAATGTCGTCGACCTGGCCCGCAGCCTGCTGGGCACGCACCACTCGCTGCGCGAACTGCTGAGCGCCGACCGTGCCTCGCTGCTGGCGGCGCCCGGTCTCGGCGAGGCCGGCTACTGTCGCATGCAGGCGGCGCTCGAGCTGGCGCGGCGCCATTACGCCGAGGCGCTGCGCAGCCGGCCGCTGCTCGATTCCCCCGCCGCCACGCACCGCTTCCTGGTGGCGCGCCTGCGCGACCAGCCGCACGAGCTGTTTTGCTGCCTGCACCTCGACAACCGGCACCGCCTGATCGCGTTCGACGAGCTGTTCCGCGGCACGATCGACGGCGCCAGCGTGCATCCGCGTGAAGTGGTCAAGCAGGCGCTGCGGCGCAATGCCGCGGCGGTCATCCTGGCGCACAACCACCCTTCGGGCGTGGCCGAGCCCAGCCAGGCCGACGAGCTGATCACGGCGCGGCTGCGCGAGGCGCTGGCGCTGGTCGATATCCGCGTGCTCGACCACTGCATCGTCGGCGACAATGGCTGCCTGTCATTTTGTGAGCGTGGGCTGCTGTGAGTTGCCCGCCGTGCCAAGGACTGGTATAAAGCCCGCCCTTCGCTCGATGCGAGTCGCGCGGAGTTTGCGTCCAAGCTGTTGATTTACAAGGATCAGTGCAATGTCCCGCGTCTGCCAAGTCACCGGTAAGCGGCCGGTTGTCGGCAACAACGTCTCGCATGCGAACAATCGCAAGAAGCGGCGTTTCCTGCCCAATCTCCACCAGCAGCGTTTCTGGCTCGAGTCCGAGAAGCGCTGGGTCTCCTTGCGCATTTCAGGCAATGGGCTGCGCACGATCGACAAGCTCGGTATCGAAGCGGTCGTCGCCGACCTTCGTGCCCGCGGCGAGCAGGTGTAACCATGCGCGAGAAAGTGAAACTCCTCTCCTCGGCCGGCACCGGCCATTTCTACGTGGCGATGAAGAACAAGCGCCTGCATCCGGAGAAGATGGAAGTGCGCAAGTTCGACCCGGTCGTGCGCAAGCACGTCGGCTACAAGGAAACCAAGATCAAGTAAGCTTGGGTCCCAAGCGGCTTGCTTGCCATCTGCAAAAGCCCGCCACCCGGCGGGCTTTTTGTTTCTGTGCTCTGTGCCTGTCGACACCGCCCGCGAGGTGCCATGCCTGAACTGCCTGAAGTCGAGACGACGCGTCGCGGCATCGAACCGCATGTGCGGGGGCGCCGCGTGACGGAAGTGCGCGTGCACGATCGCCGGCTCCGTTGGCCGGTCACGCCCGGACTCGAGGCCGCGCTGCGCGGACAGCGCGTACAGGCGGTGCAACGTCGCGCCAAGTACCTGCTGCTGCGTTTCAAGCCCGGCACGCTGATCATGCACCTCGGCATGTCGGGAAACCTGCGCGTGCTGCCGAGCGGTACGGCACTGCTCAAGCATGATCACCTCGAGCTGCAGCTCGACTCGAAGCAGGTGCTGCGGCTGAATGATCCGCGCCGCTTTGGCAGCGCGCTGTACACGACAGACGACCCGGCGCGCCATCCATTGTTGCGCGAACTGGCGCCGGAACCACTCGAGCCGGGGTTCGACGGCGCCTACCTGCACCGCGTCACGCGCCGGCGCCGCGTCGCCATCAAGCTGCTGTTGCTGAACGGACGGCTCATCACCGGCGTCGGAAACATCTATGCGAGCGAGGCGCTGTTCCGCGCGCGCATCCGGCCGCGCCGCGCCGCGCACACGCTCAACCTGGAAGAGTGCACGCGGCTCGCGTCGGCGATACGCCGCGTATTGTCGGCCGCGATTCGAGTCGTCGGCACGACGCTGCGCGACTACGTCGGCGCCGATGGAGATCCCGGATATTTCCGGCAGAAGCTGTTCGTCTACGAACGCGCCGGCCTCCCCTGCCGCCGTTGCCGCACGCCGGTGCGGCACATCACGCAGGGGCAACGCTCGACGTATTTCTGCCCGCAATGCCAGAAGTAGCGCCATGCCCGCGATAGATCGACGCACGATGCGCCGGCGCGAACGCGCGCTGGCGGCACTCGATCCAGTCATGGCGCGGCTCATCGACGCCGCCGGCCCCTGCCTGATCGAAGCACCGCACGAGCGGCCACCGTTCGAGGCGCTCGCCAGCGCGATCGCGCACCAGCAGCTCAACGGCGCCGTCGCCAAGCGCATCCTCGAGCGCTTCACCGCGATCTATGCGCCGGCCGGATTCCCGCATCCGTCGGCGGTGATCGCGACCGAAGAAGCCGCGCTGCGCGCCGCGGGATTTTCATTTTCGAAGATACGTGCGTTGCGCGACCTGGCAGACAAGTGCGTCTGCGGCATCGTGCCGACCGTGGACGAGATGCACGCGCTCGACAACGAGGCGATCATCGAGCGCATCACGCAGGTCCGCGGCATCGGCCGCTGGACCGTCGAGATGCTGCTGATGTTCCAGCTCGGCAGGCCCGACGTGCTGCCCGTCGATGACTACGGCGTCTGCAACGGTTTTCGGCTCGCCTACGGCCTCAAGGGAATGCCGCGCCCGCGCGCGCTGGCTGAATTCGGCCAGCGCTGGGCCCCGTACCGGTCGGTGGCCGCGTGGTACCTGTGGCGGGCGGTCGACCTGGCGCGCGAGAAAAAATTGCCGGCGCCAGCAGGGCGCGCGCCGCGCGTGGCATTGCGGGTCACGCGCGAGAAGCCGAAGCGTGCAAAGCCACGGCGCGTGAAACCGAGCCGCGCGAAACGCCCACGGGCCAAACGCAAGCGAGCCTAGGTCCTATCCGCAAGCCCTCTGCGCGGGGCCTATTCGACTATGCCGGCGCCCTCGACGCGCGGATCGGAGGCCGCCTCGACCGTGCCGGCATCGCGATTCCAGATCACCAGCTGGAAATTGCCCCAGCGATAGGACACCGGCTGCAGCATGTCGCCCATCGCGGCGAGCGACTTGGCCTCGTCGTCGGTGAATGCGCCCGCCTCGTAGCGCACGACGTCGGGCAGATACTGCTCGTGGAAGCGCGGCGCGGCGACGATCTCGCTGGCCGAATGTCCATCGACGAAATCGAGCGTGGCCAGCAGCACCATGCCGATGATCAGGCTGCCGCCAGGCGAGCCGCCGATCATGATGCGCCCGCCGGATTCGACGAAGGTCGGCGTCACCGACGACAGCATGCGCTTGCGCGGCGCAATCGCGTTCGCCTCGCCGCCGACCAGGCCGTAGCCGTTGGGCACGCCCGGCTTGATCGAGAAATCGTCCATCTCGTTGTTCAGGAACAGGCCGGTGCCCGCGATCATGCGCCCGCTGCCGAAGCTGAAATTGAGCGTGATCGTCGCGGCGACGCGGTTGCCGTCGCGATCGAGCACCGAGAAATGCGTGGTCTGTGGACCGCTGTTCGCACCCGCGCCGATGCCCGGCAGCGCGCTGCTCGGCGTCGCGCGATCCGTGCGGATCGACGCCGCGAGTCCGGCCGCGTAGTCGGCGCTCGTCAGGCGCTGCACCGGCACCGTGACGAAATCCGGATCGCCGAGGTACACCGCGCGATCGCGATGCACGCGGCGCATCGCCTCGATGACCAGGTGCTTGCGCTCGAGCGGCGAGGCGTTCTTCAGGTCGAACTGCGACAGCAGGTTCAGCGCCTCGATGAGGGCAACGCCACCGGAACTCGGCAACGGAGCGGACACCACGCGCGCGCCGCGATACTGGCCGACGATCGGCGCGCGTTCGATCGCGCGGTACGCGGCCAGGTCGGCTTCGGTCCAGATGCCGCCCTGCGCGCGCACGCCGGCCACCAGCCGCGCCGCGGTTTCGCCCTTGTAGAAGGAATCGAGCCCGTGCCGCGCGAGCGATTCGAGCGTCGCGGCCAGCTCGGGCTGGCGCACCAGCGTGCCGACGGGCGGCACGGCGCCGCCGCGCAGGAAGTTGCGAGCCACATCCGGCTCGGACTTGAACTGATCGAGGTGCGATTCCAGCGCGGCGTGCAGGTGCACGGACAATGGGAATCCCTCGCGCGCCAAGCGGATCGCAGGGGCCAGGCTCTTCGCGACCGGCAATCGTCCGTAGCGCGCCGCGAGCATTGCCATTCCAGCCGGTTCGCCGGGAATGCCGGCCGCCAGCGCGCTGCGCATCGACAGGTCGGGCACCGGATTGCCCTGCGCATCGAGGAACATGTCGCGGCTCGCCGCGCCTGGCGCAAATTCGCGCGCGTCGATCGCCGTCTCGAGGCCGTCGCTCTCGCGGTGCAATAGATAGATGCCGCCGCCCGTGAGCCCCGAACCGGTCGGCTCGACGACCGCGAGCGCCGCGCTCACCGCGACCGCGGCGTCGAAGGCATTGCCACCTTCGCGCAGCACTTCCAACCCGGCCTGCGTCGCGAGCGGATGCGCGCTCGCGATCGCCGCGTGCCCGACCACCGCAGCGGGCTTCTCCGCTGTCGCCGGCGTCGCCGCGGCGGAAATTCCCGCCACGGCGGCAAGCGCGGCCAGCGCGCTGGCCGCAACCCACTCCCTGCGCATCGCCAGGACGACTCGCGTCACTCGGATCATTTGGCCACCTTGCGGCGGAAGGCCGCCTCGACGAGTGGATGAACGAATTCGCTGACGTTGCCGCCGAGGGTCGCGATCTCGCGCACCAGCGTCGACGAGATGAACGTGAAGTTTTCCTTCGGCGTCAGGAACAGCGTTTCCACGCCGGGCTCGATGTGGCGTCCCATGTTGGCGAGCTGGAATTCGAATTCGAAATCGGACACCGCGCGCAAGCCGCGCACGATGACGCCGATGCCCTGCGCGCGCGCGAATTCCACCGTCAGGCCGGTGTAGCCGACGACCTGCACGTTCCTGATGTCGGCGAGCACGCCGCGCGCCAGCGCCACGCGTTCGTCGACGTCGAACATCGGCGCCTTGCCCGGATTCGCCGCGATCGCGACCAGCACGCTGTCGAAGATGCCGGCGGCGCGCCGCACGAGGTCTTCATGGCCGCGCGTGATCGGGTCGAAAGTACCGGGATAAACGGCTTTTCTGTTCGGAGACACGCTCACTCCTGGAGGCGACGCTGGTACAGATCATACCCGACGGCGCCCGCGTTGCCGGAGCGCAGTGCCTGCCAGGCAGCAGGAAGCCTGGGGACGGGCGCCGCGCGCGGGTGTTCGACATAGACCAGCGCGCCGGGTGAGAGCCATCCACCGGATTCGAGCCGCGCGCTGCTGCGCGCCAGTTCATCGCCCGCGAACGGCGGGTCGAGGAACACCAGGTCGAACGGTTGCGCCGCGCGTGCAAGATATTGGCTGGCGTTGCCGCGCACGAGCTCGACCTGCGCCGAACCGGCGCCCCATTCGCGCAGCACATCGGCCAGCCCATCGATGACCTTCGCATCGTGGTCGACGAATACGCAGTGCGCCGCGCCGCGCGACAGCGCCTCGAGCCCGAGCGCGCCCGAGCCGGCATACAGGTCGAGGCAACGCCGCCCGTCGACCTGGCCCTGCAGCCAGTTGAACAGTGTTTCGCGCACGCGATCGCCGGTCGGGCGAATCTCGCCCGCCGGAAATTGCCAGCGGCGGCCGCGCCACTGGCCGGCGATGATGCGCAGCCGCCGCGCCTGCGCGCCGCGCGCGTGCGTCGTTTTTGCCATGGCGGCGAAGCCTACAGCATGTGAGAGAATCCACGCATGCCCGATGCACCGCAGGGATTTTTCGGCCGGCTGCGCGCGCGCCTCAACCGCGGCGGCGAATCGCTCGCGCGCGGCATTCGCGACCTGGTGCAGGGGCGCAAGATCGACGCGGCGCTGCTCGAGGAGCTGGAGATGCGCCTCATCGGCGCGGATGTTGGCGTCACCGTGGCGCAGGAAATCCTCGAAGACCTGCGCCGGCGCGCCGACCGCCACGAGCTGGCGGACGCCGACGCGCTGCTGGCCGCATTGCGTTCGCACCTGGCCGAGGTGTTGAAGCCCTGCGAGAAGCCGCTGGTGATCGATCGCAATGCAAAGCCCTTCGTCGTGCTGATCGTCGGCGTCAATGGGTCGGGCAAGACCACCAGCATCGGCAAGCTGGCCACGCAACTGCATGCGCAGGGCCTGAAGGTCATGCTGGCGGCGGGCGACACGTTCCGTGCGGCCGCGATCGAACAACTGGGCGTGTGGGCCGAGCGCAGCGAATCGCTGCTGGTGGCGCAGGCTGCCGGTGCCGATCCGGGCGCCGTCGTGTTCGATGCGCTGCAATCGGCGCGTGCTCGCGGCGTCGACGTGCTGCTCGCCGACACGGCCGGTCGATTGCACAGCCAGTCGCACCTGATGGAAGAGCTGAAGAAGATCAAGCGCGTGCTTGCGCGCGGCGATGCCGCCGCGCCGCACGAAGTGCTGCTGGTGCTCGATGCGAACCAGGGGCAGAACGCGCTGGCGCAGGCGGAACAGTTCCACGCCGCGATCGGCGTGACCGGGCTCGTCATCACCAAGCTCGACGGCACCGCGCGCGGCGGCATCGTGGTCGCGATCGCGCGCAAGCTCAAGCTGCCGATCCGCTTCATCGGGCTCGGCGAACAGAGCGACGACTTCGGATCCTTCGACGCGGCCGCGTTCGCCGCGGCGTTGGTCGACGGGGCGCGCCCATGATCACCTTCGAGGCCGTCGCCAAGCGCTATCGCAACGGGCGCGAAGCGCTGGGCAACGTCAACCTGCACCTGGCGCCGGGCGAAATGGCGTTCCTGACCGGGCGATCGGGCGCCGGCAAGAGCACGGTGCTGAAGCTGATCGCGCTGCTCGAGCGGCCGACGCGCGGACGGGTGACCGTCGCCGGTGCGGACACCGGCAAGCTGCCGGCGCGCCGGGTGCCGGCCTTCCGCCGCGGCATCGGCGTCGTCTTCCAGGACCACCGGCTGCTCGTCGACCGCCCGGTATTCGACAACGTCGCGTTGCCGCTGATCGTCGCCGACAGTTCGCTGAAGGAAATCGACAAGCGCGTGCGCGCGGCGCTCGACCAGGTGGGCCTGCGCGGGAGCGAGCGCGTGTTGCCGGCGGAATTGTCCGTCGGCGAACAGCAGCGCGTGGGCATCGCGCGCGCGATCGTCAGCCGTCCGCCGATATTGATCGCCGACGAGCCGACCGGAAACCTCGATCCGCAGCTGGCGAGCGAGGTCATGGCGCTGTTCCGAAGGCTCAATGAAGTCGGCGTCACGGTGCTGGTCGCCACGCACGACCTGCAGCTCGTGCGCGAATCCGGGCTCCGCTCGATCGTCATCGAGAACGGCCGCATCGGCGGCGCGGAAAGCGACGGCGCGCTGCCGATCATCGAGGCGCGCCGATGAGCGGATACCTGGCCCGCCACGCGCACGCGCTGCTCTCGTCCATGGGCCACCTGGTGCGTGCGCCGATCGCGACGACGTTCACCGTCGTCGTGATGGGACTCGCGCTCGCCTTGCCGCTGGGACTCGACGTGCTGGTGCGCGGCGCGCGCGAGGCAACGCACGATTTCAGCGGCGCGGTGTCGATCTCGGTGTACCTGAAGACCAACGTGTCGGAGGCGCGCGCGAAGGAGCTGGCGCGCACGGCGCGCGATCGCCCGGCCGTCGAGCGCGTGGAACTCATCACCGCGACGCAGGCGCTGGCGCAATTCCGCACGCAATCCGGATTCGGCGACGCGCTCGATGCGCTCGAGAGCAACCCGCTGCCGCATGTGCTGGTCGTGACGCCGCGCCCGGCGCGCGCGAATCCGGCATCGATGGAAACGCTGCGGCAGTACCTGGCCGCGTGGCCCGAGGCCGACGCGGTGCAGCTCGACGGTGACTGGGTCACGCGCTTCAACGCGATGCTGGCGCTGCTCCAGCAGGCGCTGCTGATCGCGGCCGGGCTGCTCGCGGTCGGCGTCGTCGCGGTGGTCGGCAACACGATTCGCCTCGAGATCCAGAACCGCCGCGCCGAAATCGAGGTCACGAAGCTGGTCGGCGGCACGAACGGCTTCGTGCGGCGCCCTTTCCTGTACACCGGTGCGCTGTATGGGGTGTTCGGGGGCCTGACCGCATGGCTCGTGGTGACCGTCGCGCTCGCGCTGCTCAATCCCGCGATCGCCCGCCTCGCCCAGACCTACGGCAGCAGCTACACGGTGGCGGGTCCGGGCGCCCGCGACCTCGGAATCCTGCTCGGCGGGGGCGCCCTGCTGGGCTGGATCGGCTCCTGGCTGGCGGCCGCCCGGCACCTGGCCCGCATCGAACCGGGCGCGGGCTAATATCCTGAATTAAAAGGATTTTTTTGCCGTCGGGAACCCCTGCCAGCGTTAGCACTCTCACCAGATGAGTGCTAGAATCAGCGTCTGACAGTGAGGTGACCTCTCGATGAGCCAAACCGCATTGATGACCCTTCCGACCGACCTGAACGTGGCCGGGCCGCTGGGCAGTTTTGATGCCTATGTCGACCGCGTCAGCCGTGTGCCGGTGCTCTCGCGCGAAGAGGAGCAGCGGCTCGCGCATCGTTTCCGCGACGAAAATGACCTCGACGCGGCGCGCGTGCTCGTCATGTCGCACCTGCGATTCGTCGTGCACATCGCCCGGGGATACGGCGGCTACGGCCTGCCGGTGAGCGACCTCGTGCAGGAAGGCAATGTGGGCCTCATGAAGGCCGTGAAGCGCTTCGACCCGACGGTCGGCGTGCGGCTCGTGTCCTTCGCCGTGCACTGGATTCGCGCGGAAATCCACGAATACGTGCTGCGCAACTGGCGCCTCGTGCGCATCGCGACGACGAAGGCGCAACGGAAGCTGTTCTTCAACCTGCGGCGCCTCAAGACGAACCTGAGCTGGCTCAGCGCCGAGGAAACGCGCGCCGTGGCCGCCGACCTGGGCGTGCCCGCTGCGGAAGTCTCCGAGATGGAGCAGCGCCTGTCGGCCCACGACATGAGCTTCGATCCGTTGCCGGCCGCCGGCGAGGACGAGGAAAGCTACGGCCCCGCCGCGTACCTGAGCGCCACGGAAGCCGATCCGGCCGAGCAGGTCGAGAACGAGGACTGGGACCACGATTCCTCGGCCCAGCTCGCGGCAGGCCTGAAAAACCTCGATGCGCGCAGCCGCGCGATCGTGCAGCGGCGCTGGCTCGCGAGCCCGAAGGCCACTTTGCACGAGCTGGCCGCGGAATTCGGCGTATCCGCCGAGCGCATCCGACAGATCGAAGCGGCTGCGTTCACGCGGCTGCGCGGCCTGTTGCCGGCCCCAACCGTGTGATTCAGGCCACAAGCCCTGCTTGCGCCGATCCAGACCGTCGTCGAAAGGCGACATAATACGGTCCACAAAGCGATGATTTGCTGTGGATTTTCCCGCGAGGAAATCCTATGCTTAAGTCATTCTCCATCGTGACCGATAACGATGCGGAAAACGAACAGTCTCGAATTTGCAGAAATCGGGCTGTCCGGGTGGACACGGATGAGGCGACCGACTTTTTCGGTTGCCGGGCACGACCAGGCGCGAACTGACGCGCCGCGCCCCGCAGTTTTGGGGGCGGCATTTTTTGCCAGGGTTGCCGGTCCGTAAGAATAGCTGTGCGCCCGTGGCAGACCAGATCGATTCTGAAACGTTGGAAGCCCCGCTCTGCGGGGCTTTTTTTTAAGATGCCGCGGATGAAAGCGCTGCGCGCCATACTCGCGACGTTGCCGGGCCTGTTGCTCGGTCTCAGCGCCGCAGGCAATGCAATCGACATGCACGACGACAACGCAATGGCGTGGCCGGATACTTTCGTCGCGCGCGTCGAGGCGCTGGCGCTGCTGCAGACGCTGAACGCAAACCTGCTCGGCCACGACAGCGCGACGCAGATCCTCGGTGAATGGTGCCGCGATCACCAACTCGCGCACGATCCGCACATTGTCGTGCAGCGGGTGCGCGACCGGAACTCGCCCGCGAGCGAAGCGCAACGCCAGGAACTGCGCGTCGCATCCACCGAAGAAGTGCGCTATCGCCATGTGCGGCTGTTGTGCGGCCCGCTGGTGCTGTCGGAGGCCGACAACTGGTACGTGCCGTCGCGCCTCAGCGCGGCAATGAACCATCAACTCGAGACAACCGATGCGCCATTCGGCGCGGTCGTGCGCGACCTGCACTTCCAGCGCCATACACTCAGCGCGAAAGTGCTTTGGGAACCGCTCGCGCGCGGCTGGGAGATGGAATCGGGCGGCGATGCGGCGCGCGCCGCCGAGCCGACGCGCAACGCGAGACTGGAGATTCCAGATCGGGTGCTCGAGCATCGCGCCGTGCTGTCGCTGCCGGACGGCACGCCAATCAGCGAAGTGATCGAAACCTACACCGGCAATGTGCTGGCGTTCGCGCCGCCCGACAAACTGCGATCGCGCTAGCGGCGCGGCGCCGATTCCTCGAGCAGCTCCCGCAGGTACTGTTGCCACGCGACCGCCCAGGTGTGCGTGCCGTGGCCGTGCGTGTTCTCGCCGACCGGCAGCAGCACGAATTTCCCGTGCGGAATCTTCTTCACGTCGCGCTCGGCGATGCCGAGTTCGGGCGGATTGATGAAATCATCGGCGGAGTTCACCCACGCCAGCGGCGCGCGGATGTCGCCCAGCGAAGCTTCGGGATCGTAGTCGCGTGACGCCGCGACCTGGTACATCAGGTCGTTCGCATCGAGCCCGTCGAGCACGCTCGCCAGAGCCTTATCGGTGTACTGGTCGGCCGCGTCGCGCGTCGGATACTGGCGTTGCAGCTGTGCCGGCGCCGTGCCGGCGATCAACAGGATGCCGGCCGCGTTGCGCAGGCCAGCCACGGGTTCGCTGCCGTAGTCGCCGCCCTGCCAGGCCGGATCGGTGCTGATCGCCGTGATGACGAGGTGCCGCCACAGGCGATTGCGCCCCGCGATCTGCACCGGCAGGCAGGCGAGCGGCATCAGCGCGTCGACCCGGTCAGCGTGCAGCTCGCCCCACATGAACGCGTGCATGCAACCCATCGAGGTGCCCAGCATGAGGCGCAGGTGATCGACGCCGAGTCCCTCCGTCAGCAACCGGAACTGCGACTCGATCATGTCGGCGTAGGCGTAGTGCGGGAACCGCGCGTGCGCGCCGTCGCTGGGCTTCGAGGAATGCCCGTGCCCCACGTTGTCGGGCAGGATGATGTAGTAGCGCGCCGGATCGAGCAGGCCACCCGCGGTGAACAGCACGTCGGCGAACTGCGGGCGCAGGAACTGGTGCCCATCGCCGCCGGTGCCATGCAGGATCATCACCGCGTTGGTGACGTGGCCCTGCGCATCGCGCCGGGGCGTGCCCAGCGTCGTGTAGTGCATGCGCAGTTCGGCCAGCGTCTCGCCGCTCGCGAATCGAAATTCGTGCAGCACGAAATCACCTTCGTGCGGCTGAGCCAGCATCGACGGCGCAGCCGCGGTGCGCGGCGCCGGCGCGGCCGGTGTGACGGGCGCGGCGCTGAGCGGGCCGCACAGTGCAAGCGCCGCCGCGACCGCGTGGAGGCTCTTCACAGCCAGTCGTGTCCGCGGCGCGTCGTCAGCAGCGGCAGCAGGCGCGCATCGAGCTCGGCGTCGGGCGAACGATAGGCCCACTGCGCCGTCGGCGGCATCGACATCAGGATCGCATCGGTCCGGCCGCCCGATTGCAATCCAAACAACGTGCCGCGATCGAGCAGCAGGTTGAACTCCGCATACCGGCCGCGCCGATAGAGTTGGTAGCGGCGCTCGCGTTCGCCATGCGGCATGTCGCGCCGCAACTGGACGATGTCGCGGTAGGCGGCGAGATAGGCCGCTCCGACGGCGCGCATGAACTCGAAGCACTTCTCCCACGACATGCCGAAGTTCGGGGTCTGTTCGTTCAGGTCGTCGTAGAAAATGCCGCCGACGCCACGCGCCTCGCCACGATGCTTCAGGTAGAAGTACTCGTCGCAGATCGCGCGCAGGTGCGCGTACAAGCCCGCGTGGAACGGCGCGCAGGCTGCGGCGGCGGCGCGGTGCCAGCTCGCGGCATCTTCTTCGTAGGGCAGGTAGGGCGTCAGGTCGAAGCCGCCGCCGAACCACCAGATGTCGCCGGCGCTGAAGAAACGCACGTTCATGTGGCTGGTCGGCACCTGCGGATTGCGCGGATGCATGACCACGGACACGCCCATCGCCCGGAAAGCGCGTCCGACGAGCTGCGGATTGCGCGCGGTCGCGGCCGGCGGCAGCTTCGTGCCGCGCACGTCGGACAACGCGACGCCGCCGCGCTCGAACAGCGCGCCATCCTCGAGGACCGCGGTCACTCCATCGCCCGCGAGCACATCGGCGCTGCCCGCGCGTTGCCATGCGTCGCGCAGGAATGTTCGCGTGCCGTCGGCGCCCGCGAAGGTGCCGCACAGGTCATCCTGCAGGTTGCCGAGGTACGCACGGACCTGCGCCGCCCGATTGTCGTCCACGGTGGCCGTCATTCAGTTTGTGCACCGCTGTGTGCAGTCCGCCATAATGAGCGGCATGATCCCACAATTCGAGGATTCACTCATGTCCATCACGAAGCCGTTCATGGCGTTGTGTGCGTCTATTGTCATCGCAGCGTCAGCGACTGCCGCCGAGCCCGCTGCAATCGCGGTTGATCCGGCGCTCGCGGCGCTGGTCGCTAGCCCGCAGCGCACTGCATCGTTCGTTGCGCGCGATGCGGCACGGCATCCGGCCGAGGAACTGACCTTCTTTGGCCTCAAGCCCGACATGACCGTCGTGGAACTCTGGCCCAGCACGGGCTACTGGACCGAAATCCTCGGACCCTATCTCGCGAAGAGCGGCCACTATTACGTCGCGCACCCCGTCCCGGGCGACAAGGAAGAAGACGCCTGGGTCGCCACCTGGCAGAAGCGCGTCGAAGGCATGAAGGGGCGCGTCGGCACGATCACGCAGACCACGCTCGGCAAGGACCACTACGTGTTCGCGCCGGCCGGCAGCGCCGACCTCGTTGTCACGTTCCGCAACCTGCACAACTGGGTCGGTGACGGCTACGGACCCGAAGTCCTCAGGGCCTGCTTCAACGTATTGAAGCCCGGCGGCATCCTCGGCATCGAGGACCATCGCGGCCGCACCGACAAGCCGCAGGATCCGAAGGCCGCCGACGGCTACCTGCGCCAGGACTACACGATCGAACTCGCGCGCAAGGCGGGCTTCGAGTACGTGGGCGCGTCGGAGATCAACGCGAATCCGAAGGACACGAAAGACTGGGTCGACGGCGTCTGGACGTTGCCGCCGGTTCTGTCGCAGGGTGACAAGGATCGCGCCCGCTATGTCGCGATCGGCGAGGCGGACAACTACGTGCTGAAGTTCCGCAAGCCGAAGAAGTGATTCGGCTGCGGGCGGTCAGCGAAAGCGCCGCCGCAGCGCGACGATCCACAGCACGACCACCAGCAGGTACGCGCCGAGCGCGATGCTGAAGCGCGTGCCGTCAAGTTCGGGCGGCGTCGCGGCGTTGGCCCTGACCACCAGCGAGTGCACGGCGCACAGGAAGGCCGCGAGCATCAAGCCGAAGTAGCGCATGTGCCGCAGCAGGAAATCGACGGTCGCGGCGCGCTCGGGTTCCGACAGCCAGTGGTCGCGGTTGGGCAGGTTGATGCGTGCGCCGGGCGATGCGAGCACGCGCGCCATCGCGAAATTCACGAGCCACGGCAGCAGCACGACGAAACCGAGCATGAAGCGCACGTACGTCGTGTGCGTCATGTAGCCATTGGGCTGGCCGCCCGGGCCGAAGTGCGTCGCGACCACCTGCGGGAGCGGCTTGCTGCTCCACCATATGAAGAGTGCCGCGAACGCGAGCAGGCCAAGGAACCAGATTGGGGTGCCCGCGGGTGCAGGCCGCGGCCGATCGTCCATCACTTCAACGCTGCGAGCGCAGCCTGGTAGGCCATTGCGGGTTCCTTCGCATCGGCGATCGTCGTGTTCAGGTCGCGCAGCAAGCCGTCCTTGAGTCCGTAGACCCAGCCATGGATCGTCAGCTCCTGGCCGCGCTCCCATGCGTCGCGCACGATCGTCGTCTGGCAGACATTCGCGACCTGCTCGATGACGTTGAGCTCGCAGAGTCGATCGCTCGCCTGCGTTTCATCGCCCGACGCCGCGAGCGTGTGCTGGTGCTTGTGGCTGACATCCTGCACGTGGCGGAGCCAGTTGTCGGAGAGGCCGATGCGATCGCGCCGGAACGCCGCGCGCACGCCGCTGCAGCCGTAGTGGCCGCATACGATGATGTGCCGCACCTTCAGGATGTCGACCGCGAACTGCATGACCGACAGGCAGTTCAGATCGGTATGGACAACGAGGTTCGCAATGTTGCGGTGGACGAACAGCTCTCCCGGCAGCAGGTCGACGATCTCGTTCGCCGGCACGCGGCTGTCGGAGCAGCCGATCCACAGGTAGGCCGGCGATTGCTGGCGCGACAGCTTCTGGAAGAATTCGGGATCGCGCGCCCGGATGCGATCGGCCCAGGCGCGGTTGTTGTCAAAGAGCTGTCTTAGATTTCGCATGCGGTTGGTGCCAATAGTATATTGCCGGCAGCCAGATCCCACCAGAATCCGGAGCACATCCGATGCCACAGCGCATTTCCGCAATGGTCGGCGGCCTCATGTTGTTGTCGGCTGCCGCGGGCAGCGCGCCGTTCTATCCGCCAGCGGGCCTCGACATGACGGCGGTCGACGCTTCGACGCGGCCCGGCGATGATTTCTTCCAGTACACGAACGGCGCGTGGCTCGAGCGCACGCCGATTCCGGCCGACAAGTCTTTTTACACGGCGGCCCAGCGGATTCGCGATCTCACCGAATCGCAGATCCACGAGCTGATCGAGGCCGCGGCCGCCAACACGGGTCACGAACCGCACACGCTCGAGGGCAAGGTTGGCGCCTTCTACCATTCGTTCATGGACGACGCGCATCGCGAGTCGCTGGGCCTGCGTCCGTTGGAGAAGCAGCTCGCCGAGGTGCGCGCCGCCAGGACACGCGCGCAGTTGGCAAGAATCATGGGGCACTCCGCCGGCGATTTCGGCGGGAGCCTGTTCGGTGTCGGCATCGACGTCGACCTGAAGGACACGCAGCACTACACCGTGTACCTGAACCAGTCCGGGCTCTCGCTGCCCGATCGCGACTACTATCTCGACGCGAAATTCTCACGCGAGAAGCGCGAGTTCCGCGACTACGTCGCGAAGCTCCTGTCGCTCGCCGGCTGGCCCGGTGCGCAGGTGCAGGCGAATGCGATCGAAGCGCTGCAGTCGCACATCGCCGAGGAAAGCTGGACCAAGGCGCAACAGCGCGACCTGCCCAAGACCTACAACCCCTACACGCCCGCGGCGCTCCAGGCCTTTGCGCCCGGCTTCCCGTGGGCGGATTTCCTCGCCGGGGCGGGCTTGGGCAACAAGAAGCGCGTCGTCGTCGCGGAACAGAGCGCCTTCCCGAAGCTGGCGCAGATCTTCGCCGACACCGATCTCAACACCCTGCGCGCCTGGGTCGCGTTCACGATCCTCGATACGGCCGCGCCCTACCTGACGGCGCCCTTTGCCGACGCGCGTTTCCATTTCCGCGACCAGACGCTGCTCGGCATCCAGCAACGGCCGGCGCGCTGGAAGGAAGGCGTGCTGGCGGTGTCTGGCGGCGATTGCCTGGCCGGCGGCGCCTGTTTCGGCACGCTGAACTGGGCCGTGGGACAGCTCTACACGGCGAGATTTTTCCCGCCGGCGACCAAGGCTGGCATCGAAGCGCTGGTGAAGGACCTGATCGCCGCCTACCGCGTCCGCATCGAACACCTGGACTGGATGGGCCCGGCCACGCGCGCCGAAGCGATTCGCAAGCTCGATACCTATGTCGTCAAGGTCGGATATCCCGACAAGCCGCGCGACTACAGCAAGGTCGTCGTGCGCGACGACGACATCGTCGGCAACGTGCGGCGCGCCGCGGCCGCCGACTGGGCGTACTACGTGGACCGGAGCGATGGCCCGGTCGATACCGGCGATTGGAGCATGACGCCGCAGACGATCGACGCCTACAACGGCTCGCTGCGCGACATCGTGTTTCCCGCGGCGATATTGCAGGCCCCGGAATTCGATCTCGACGCGGACGCGGCCGTGAACTATGGCAGCGTCGGCTCGCTGATCGGCCACGAGCTGACGCACGGGTTCGATGACCAGGGTCGCACGCTCGATGCCAGCGGCGCGTTGCGCGACTGGTGGACCGAGGACGATGCGGCCGCGTTCAGGCAGCGCGCCGCAACCCTGGGGGCACAGTACGCGACCTATGAGCCAGTGCCGGGACTGCATATCAATCCCGAGCTGACGATGGGCGAGAATCTCGCGGATCTCGGTGGCCTCGAGATCGCGCTCACCGCCTACCATGCCTCGCTCCACGGCGCGACCGCGCCGGTCATCGATGGCGTGACCGGCGACCAGCGCTTCTTCCGCTCGTACGCGCAGAGCTGGCGCGGCAAGGGACGCGATGATTACATCCGCCAGCTCACGACCAGCGATCCGCATTCGTACCGCAAGTTCCGCGTCAATGGTGTCGTGCGCAACGTCGATGAATGGTACGACGCATTCGGCGTGAAGCCCGACGACAAGCTGTACGTCGAACCGGAGAAACGCGCGCGAATCTGGTAGCCGCGCGCCGCGGCTAGGGCGTGCCCGCCATGCGGTCGTGCGCGACGAAGAACTTGCGCGCCAGCGCCGCGAGCTGCCCTTCGGTCGGGTGATCGACGGTTTCCCATCCGGCGATGCGCGGCGCGACGTGCGGGCGGTGCTTGTTGACGTAGTGCCGGAAGTCCGCCTGCGCCTGGTGTGAACCCGTCACCAGCACTTCTTTCACGTCAGACAATGAGTCGCAGACGGTGCCGAAGAATTCATGCTCCGTGCGTACCTCGCTGCCATGCTGGTGCGTCTGATGGTGGTGTGCCTTGATCTTCTGCACTTGCGTCGAATCCGCCTGCAGGCGCAGCACCTGGGCGTGTTGATGGTCGATCCACAGGACGGCGTGCAAGGTAGGCATGACGGGACTCCGCGGCGAACGTTTCTTGAACCATTATCGGCGGCAATCGCGCCCGCTGCGCTAGTGGACAATACCTACCAGCCCGTCGCCTGCCCGTCCTTGCGGTGGTCCGAAGCGGCGCGGTAGTAGGCGTCGGGCGGCGGCGAATAATAGATGGCCTGGTATCCACCCATGCTGTCGCCGTTCGCGCGCTCCACCTTGTGCCCCATCGAGGCGAGTTGCGTGCCGACGAGGTTGTAGAGCTGCGTCTCGAGCTCGAGCGTGTTGTCGCCTTGTGAATGCTGGAAGCGCGCCATGTCGCTGGCCGCCTGCAGGTTCGCGCCCAGGTCGATCAGGTCGACGAGCACCTGCATGTGTCCCTGCGCCTGCATGCTGCCGCCCATCAGTCCGAACGCGATCAGCGGCTGGCCATCCTTCATGACGAACGCGGGGATGATGGTGTGGAACGGGCGCTTGCGCGGCGCAATGATGTTGGGACTCGCCGGATCGAGTGAGAACAGCGCGCCGCGATCGTGCAGCACGAAGCCGTAGCCCGGCACCGTGATGCCGGAACCCAGCGCGTCATAAAGGCTGTAGATCATCGACACCATGTTGCCCCAGCGGTCGGCGGTCGTGAGGTACACGGTGCCGCCGTGCTGCTGCGCGTTCGTGCCCGGCGCCGTCGCATGCGCGGGATCGATGCGGCCGCATTGCGCCGCGGCGTATTGCTTCGAGATCAATTTGTCGACGGGCACCTTCGCGAAGCGCGGATCGGCGTTGTAGCGGTTCAGGTCGTCGAAAACGATCTTCTTCGTCTCGACGAGCAGGTGCCAGTACTCGGGCGATGTCGGCCCGAGCTGCGCGAGGTTGAAACCCAGCTTCGGCACGCAAGCCTCGAGGATGTTCAACTCCTCGAGCACCGCGAAACCTTGGCCGTTCGGCGGCAACTCGTAGACATCAAAGCCGTGGTAATTCGTCGTCAGCGGCGTGACCCACTCCGACTGGAACTCCGACAGGTCGGCCGCGGTCATCGTGCCGCCGACCGCGGTGGATTTCGCGATGATCGCGCGCGCGATGACGCCCTGGTAGAACGCATCGCGCCCCTGCTGTTGCAGTGTCTTGAACGCATGCGCGAGATCGGGGTTTCGGAACACAACGCCGGCGGCGGGCAATTTGCCGCTCGGATAATACGCAGCCAGCGTGTCGCGATCCTTCTGCACCTCGGTGTTGTACGTGTAGGTGTCGGCCATTTCCGCCGCGACGCGCTGCGACCACGGGAAGCCATCGCTTGCCAGCTCGACCGCGGGCTGCAGCACCTTCCTGAAATCCATCGTGCCCGCGCGCTTGAGCAGTTTGTCCCAGCCATCGACCACGCCCGGCACATCGGCCGTGAGGATGCCGAACGGCGGCATGCCGGTGCGCGCGTCGAACCCCTTTGATTTCAGGTGCTCGGGCGTCATGCCGCTGGCGGCCCAGCCGCTCGCGTTGATGCCGATGAGCTTGTGTTCCTTCGCGACGTAGACAATCGCGAACATGTCGCCGCCGATGCCGGCGCTCTGCGGCTCGACGACGTTGAGTGCCGCCGCCGTGGCGACGGCAGCATCGATTGCGTTGCCGCCCTGTTGGAGAATTCGCAGGCCCGCCTGCGCCGCCAGCGGATGGCTCGTCGCGACGACGCCGTTGCGCGCCATGACTTCGGCACGAGATTGCGGGAGCCAGCCCTCGGCGCGGTCGCCGCGCACGGCGCTGCAGGCGGGAGGGAGCGTTGCACCTGTTTGCGCATTGCAGGTCGATAGCACAAGCTTCACCGAAGTGTCAGACAAGTTCGAATCTGCGGATGCACTTGCACCGAACCCCAGCAACATCCCGATCAGTGCCACCGACGAAATGAAGAAGCGGGTCATGAGATACCTCCGGACGGCAATTGGTGATCGAGTCAAGGGGTTTGGCCCCAGGCAGCTGACATTATGAGCACTGCCAAGGAATATCAAAATCGAAGTTGGCCTCCAATGCCGACAAAATGGTTTGTCATTCTTGTCCTGACAATGTGCGCCACTCCGTGTCCTGCAAGGCAATGTTCGGCTGCCGCAAAGGCGGACAGTCCCGACTACGCCGCAAGCATCGCCTTGCGCTCAAGCGCAGGCTTCGTGGCGGCGCTGGAACAGGCCAACGCGCAGCTGGCCAGCAGCCCGGCCGACTGCGACGCTCCTGGAGTGCGCGCACTGGCGTACGCAAACGGCGTGGATTTCATGGGAATGTCGGGCGGTGAAGCGCGCACTGCCAAATTCGAAGCGCTGGCGCTTGCGCGCAGATTGGCTCCCGCCCGGCCGTGGACACGGGCTGCATTTGGGCTGATACACATGTTTGATGATCCCGCCGCAGCTGCGGATGAACTCAATGCGTGTATCCGGGAAACTCCTGGATTCCTGGAGTGCTACAACCTGCTGGGAGACCTGTTCAGGAAATCCCGCCGCCACGCGGCGGCAGAACGGATATATCGAACTGGGCTTTCCCGCTGGCCGAACGACGGGGAATTGTTGGTGAGCCATGCGCTCTTGCTCGAAGCCGAAGGTCAGCCCAAGAAAGGAATCGAGACACTGGAACGCTTGGTCGCCGAGCAACCGGCATTTCCAAGGGGTCACTGGCACTTGGCCGTCATGATCTATGATTCTGGCGGCGACAGAAACCTTGTGCGGATGGAGGCCGAACGTGCGTTGTCGCTCGATCCACTCATCTGGCACGGCCGAGAATGGATGCGCATCCTGGACGGAACAGCTGTCATGGAATGATGGTGGGCCTGCTTGGATTCGAACCAAGGACCAAGGGATTATGAGTCCCCTGCACTAACCGCTGTGCTACAGGCCCGCCGTGGACGGGCGCAGTCTAGCAGGGCGCGCAGGGCCCGTTCAGGCGCTCGCGAGGAAGGCGTCGCAGCTGCCGCGAGCGGCTTCGGCCTTCGGTATCTTGCCGCAGATCTGCTGCATGCGATCGTGCAGGTTGTCCAGCACGTCGTGGTGCGCACCCTTCGCCTGCTCATTCCACTTGCGCAGCGCCGCATCGAGTTTCTCGAGCCGCATGCGGGCGCGCTGGTAGATGCGATCGGGTCCGTCGAGTTCCGCGAGCACCTGCGAGGTGACGCTGCCGATCCTCGCGCCGTCATCGGGTGCGAGCCGCAGCAGGCTGGTCGCGTAGATCGCGCCCCACTGGAAGCGCGTCGCAGGGCCCTGCGCTTCGGCGAAGCCTTCTGAGTACCACTTCAGCGCTTCGTTCTTGCGGCCGAGTTGCTCCGCCAGTTCGCCCAGGTCCGTCTTGTAGTAGTACGGCGTCGCGGTGTTCTTCAGTTCGCCCTGCACGACCTTATAGGCCTGTTCGTTCTGCCCAAGCAGGTCGAAGATCGGCAGCACGGCATTGATGATGCCCGAGCGGACGTATGGAATCTGCTGCTCGGCAAGCGCGGCGTTGACGCGCGCCGTGGCGGCGCGCGCGACGCCGGCGGGAATCGCGCCGTTGATCGTCTTGATCGCCTGCAGCTTGGAGCCTACCGCGCCAAGCTGATCTGCCTCGGCGACGTTTGGCTGTGCAGCCACAACGTCCATGACCTTGCTGAATCGCGCCAGCCAGCTCGCGGCATTGCCGCGCGACTTGACCACGCGGAAGAAATCCTCGTCGAGGATCTGCAAGGCATCGGCGGTGGCAAGCGCCGTGCTGTCGCTCGCCAGCACCTTGTCGACCGCGTCGACGTGCGCGAGCAACGCGGCGCTCGGCTTCGCGCCGCCCTTGAGCGCATCCGACTCGGCGTGCGTCGCAAAGCCGGCGGCGAAAATCTGCAGCCGCGCACGCTCGACGCGCGCATCGGCCGGGCAATGATCGGCGGCGGCATCGAGCAGTTGCGCGAGCCTGGCGCTGGCCTTCGCGTCGGTCGGCGTGTCGAGCTCCCAGGCGTTGAGTGCGAGGCGGCGGCACTGGTTGGTTGCGAGCGCGTGGCCCGAGCCGGCGGAGTCGAGCAGTGTCGACGCCGGCTGCAGGTCGGCGAGCGCGTTGTCGAGAACGCCCGCATACTGGTCGAGGTCCATGCCACCAGCGATGCGCATCAATTCATGGCGATCGGCATCGAGCACGACGACGGTCGGATAGCCGGTCACATGGAACTGCTCGCCCCACTTCTGCGCGCCGGCATCATCGCCGTCGAGATAGACCGGCACGAACAGTGCGCTCTTGGCGATGAAATCGGGTCGCGAAAAAACCGTCGACTTCAGCTGCTGGCAGGGTGGGCACCAGATCGCGCCCCAGTACAGCAGCAGCGGCTTGCGCGCGCTGCGCGCCGCATCGAAGGCAGCACCGACATCGCCCGCGAACCACGCAATGCCGGGGGCGTCGGCGTGGCGGCCGGCATGCGCAGGGGCGGCGGCAGTCGCAGCGGCGGCAT
>Ga0209023_10000276_pt1 | contig 86157 bp, 81 predicted proteins | sample LakOneMetagenome_FD_187468 | JGI IMG/M metagenome (GOLD analysis project Ga0209023, IMG submission 187468) | Freshwater and sediment microbial communities from Lake Erie, Canada (SPAdes) (version 2) | ecosystem: Environmental > Aquatic > Freshwater > Lentic | place: Lake Erie, Canada... | reverse complement strand
GGACGCCGCGATGTATCAGGCCAAGGCTGACGGCCGCAACACGGTGTGCGTCTTCCGCGAGGACCCGCACGAGCCGCTCGAGCGTCTGTCGATGACGAGCCGCCTGCGCAAGGCGATCACACGCGGCGAGTTCGTCCTCTACTGGCAGCCGATCGTCGACCCGGCCGACGGCTCGCTGCAGAAGCTCGAGGTGCTGATCCGCTGGCAGGACCCGCTGCGCGGGCTGGTGTTGCCCGGCGAGTTCATCGAGTTCGCTGAGGAGACCGGCTTCGTCGACCGGATCGGTGACTGGGTGGTCTCCGCGGCCTGTGATCAGATCAGCCACTGGCAGTCCGAGGGACTGACGGTGCCGCCGGTCACGATCAACATCTCACCGCGGCAGCTGCGCCGGCCCGACTTCGGGGACCGGATGCGACGCGCGATCGGCGCCTCCGGCCTTGCCAGCCATCTGACGGTGGAGATCACCGAATCGGTCGCGATGGCGAACGCCGACCGCACCGAAGCCGTGCTGACGGACTTGGCGAGCATCGGTATCGGCATCGCTGTCGACGATTTCGGTTTGGGCTACTCCTCGTTGGCGCGGCTGCGCGAGCTGCCTGTGCAACTGCTGAAGATCGACCGCTCATTCCTCGTCGGCGTGCCCGAGGACCCGCAGGCCGCGGCGATCGTGCGGGCGATCATCGAGCTCGCGGCGGCGCTCGGCCTGGGGGCGGTCGCCGAAGGCGTGGAGAACGACGCGCAACGCCGCTTCCTCGTCGAACACGACTGTCCGCTCGCTCAAGGCTTCCTGCTGGGGCGGCCGATGCCGCCCGCCGAGATCCGGCGCATTCTCGCGCCCGCTCGCGGCGAGCCGGACACGCTCTTCGCCTCTTAGTCGCTCGGGTCCTAGACTGCCCGGTCTGTGGAGCTGAACTTCGACGCCCAGGGTCTGGTGCCCGTTGTGATCCAGGACTGGTCAACCGGCGAAGTCCTGACGCTCGCGTACGCCAACGCGGAGGCTGTGGCGAAGACGCGGCAGACCGGTGAGCTGCATCTGTGGTCACGCTCGCGCAACGAGCTGTGGCACAAGGGCGCCACCTCAGGCAACACCCAGAAGGTGCGGGCGCTGCGCAGTGACTGCGACAGCGACACATTGCTGGCGATCGTCGAGCCTGCGGGTCCGGCGTGCCACACCGGCGCACGCAGCTGCTTCTTCGAGGGCGACACGGACGTCACGGCGGCGCACGAGGTCCTGCCCGAACTGGAGCGGACGCTCGCAGCACGTCAGGCCGAGCGTCCGGCGGGCTCCTACACCGTCGAGCTGCTCGACGACGCCGCCCTCGCCGGAGCGAAGGTCGAGGAGGAGGCGGAGGAGGTCGTGCGCGCCGCTCGCGAGGAGACCGACGACCGCGTCGACAACGAAGCCGCGGATCTGCTGTACCACCTGCTCGTGCTGATCCGCTCGCGCGGCCGCACGCTGCAGGACGTTGTGACGATCTTGAACGGTCGTCGTGGCTGACCTGGCGCTCGAGCCGAGCCTCGACGAGGTCCGCGCGCTGGCCGGCGAGTACGGCCTGATCCCGCTGCGGCACCAATTGATCGACGACTGCGAGACGCCGGTCTCGGCCTTCTTGAAGCTGCGCGCCGCGACCGACTCCGGTCCGTCCTTCCTGCTCGAGAGTGCGGCGCAGGGGCAGCACGTCGGCCGCTACTCCTTCATCGGTGTGCGACCACGCGACGTTGTCCGCTGGTCACTCGGCGACGCGGGCGACCCCTACGCGATCGCGCAGGCCGCCGCCGCGCTGACCCAGGCGCCATTCACCGATGCACCGCCCTTCACCGGTGGGGCCGTCGGCTTCTTCGCCTACGACCTCGTGCGCACCGTCGAGACCACGCTCGGGCCGCCCAACGAGGACGTGCTCGGCCTGCCGGACCTGGCGCTGATGGTCTCTGACGTGCTTGTCGTCTTCGATCACCTCAAGCACACGGTCACGATCCTCGCGAACGTCGCCGCGGATGACGTCGACGCCTCGTATGCCAAGGCGGCAGCCACGATCGCCGAAATCCGTGCCGTCCTCGATGGCCCGGTGCCGCGCCCGCACGGCGAACGGCCCGACCGCGCGATCCCCCAGTTCAGCTCGAACATGCCGCGCGAGGCGTTCGAGGCGATGGTCAGCCGGATCATCGAGTACGTGCATGCCGGTGACGCGTTTCAGGTTGTGCCGTCCCAGCGCTGGACCACCGACCTGCCGGACCTCGACGCGTTCTCGGTCTATCGCGGGCTGCGCGCCGTGAATCCCTCGCCGTACATGTACTTCCTCGACTTCGGCGATTTTGAGATCGTCGGCGCCTCGCCGGAGCCGCTGCTGACGGTGACCGGTCGCCACGCCTCGATGCGGCCGATCGCCGGGACACGGCCGCGCGGCGCCGATCCGCAGGAGATGCTCGATGACGAGAAGGAACGCTCCGAGCACATCATGCTGGCGGACCTCGCCCGTAACGACCTGGGGCGGGTCTGCGACTACAGCACCGTGTCGGTCGACGAGATGATGGTCGTCGAGCAGTACTCGACCGTGATGCATCTCGTCTCCTCGGTCTCCGGTGAGCTCAGGCCCGAGCTGTCACCGATCGACGCCCTGCGCGCGATTCTGCCGGCAGGCACGCTGTCCGGCGCACCGAAGGTGCGCGCGATGGAGATCATCGACGAGCTCGAGCCGGTCAAGCGCGGCGGCTACGGCGGCGCGGTCGGCTACCTCGGCTACTCCGGGGACCTCGACACCTGCATCCACATCCGCACGGTCGTGATCAAGGACGGCAAGGCGCACATCCAGGCCGGCGGCGGCACCGTGGCCGACGCGAAGCCCGATTACGAGTTCGTCGAGTCCGAGAACAAAGCGAAGGCCGTCAAGGCCGCGATCCAGCTCGCGGCCGCACAGAAGGACTGGTTCTAGTGCGGGTCCTCGTCGTCGACAACTATGACTCGTTCACCTACAACCTCGTCCAGTACCTGGGCGAGCTGGGGGCGGACCTCGAGGTCGTGCGCAACGACATCGAGACGGTTGACGCCCTGCTCGAGCGCGCGCCGGATCGGCTCGTGGTCTCACCGGGGCCCTGCACGCCGGCTGAGGCCGGTGTGTCGCGTGAGGCGATGCGGCGGTTCCCCGAGGCTGGCATCAAGACCCTCGGCGTGTGCCTCGGCCACCAGGCGCTCGCCGAGGCGTTCGGTGGCACCGTCGTCCGGCATGTCCCGGTGCACGGCAAGCCGGCCCTGATCGAGCACGACGGCCTCGGTCTCTACCGCGACATCCCGAATCCGCTCGAGGTCGGCCGCTACCACTCGCTGATCGTGCAGGAGGCTGATCTGCCGGACGCGTTCATCGTCAGCGCCCGCGAGATCGACGAGCCGAAGGTGATCATGGGGATTCGCCACCGCGAGCTGCCGGTGGAGGGCGTGCAGTTCCATCCCGAGTCGGTCCTGACGCCCGAGGGCAAGCACCTCCTCAAGAACTTCCTCACAGACTGATGCCGAACGCTGTCCTGACCCACGCGATCGATCGCCTCGCCAACGGCCACGACCTCACACGGGCGAACGCCGCCGAGGTGCTGCGCGAGATCATGAGCGGCACCGCGAGCGAGATCGAGATCGCCGGGTTCCTGATGGGACTCAGGGCGAAGGGGGAGACCGTCGATGAGGTCGCCGGCCTGGCCGAGACGATGCGCGAACTGTCGACCCCGGTGGTCAGCCAACGCACCGACCTCGTCGACACCGCCGGCACGGGCGGTGGGCGCTCCACGTTCAACATCTCGACGACGGCCGCTCTGGTCGCGGCCGGCGCCGGCTGCGCGGTCGCCAAGCACGGCAATCGCTCGGCCACTTCCCAGTCCGGTTCGGCCGATGTGCTCGAGGCGCTCGGCGCGCGGATCGATCTCAGCCCCGAGGCTGTCGGTACCTGCATCGATCAGGCGGGCTTCGGCTTCATGTTCGCGCCGGCGCACCATGCTGCGACGCGCTACGTCGTGCCGGTGCGGCAGGGCCTCGCCGTGCGGACGGTCTTCAACGTGCTCGGACCACTGACCAACCCTGCAGGCGCGCGCCGCCAGGTGATCGGCGTGGTCGATCCGTCGCTGATCGACCTGTTGGCCGGTGCGGTCGCGGCGCTCGGCTGTGAGCACGCGCTGGTAGTGTCGTCCGCCGATGGGTTGGACGAGATGAGCATCTCCGCATTCACGCACGTGGCGGAGATCCGGGGCGGTGATGTTCGGCGCTATGAGCTGGCGCCCGAGGACGTCGGGCTGCCGATCGGCCCGCCGGACGTCGGCCCGGGCGGCACGCCGGCCGAGAATGCCGCTGTCACGCGGGCGATCCTCGGCGGTGAGAGCGGACCGCACGCCGATCTCGTGCTGCTGAATGCCGGGGCGGCGATCTGGGTCGCCGGCCGCACCCAGGATCACGCGAGCGGGATCGAGGCGGCGCGGGAGGCGATTGCCAGCGGCGCGGCGCTCGCAACGCTCGACCACTACGTGAGTCTCAGTCACGAGCTGGCGGCGGCCGCATGAGCGTGCTCGATCGGATCATCGCCGACACGCGCGAGCTGACCGCGCAGCGTCGCGCCGCCGTACCCGACGCGGCACTCGAGGCCCAACTCTCGACGCGCACCGCAAGTCGGCCCTTCGCCGAGGCGCTGGTCGGTGAGGGAGTGTCCGTGATCGCCGAGCACAAGCGGCGGTCGCCGTCGGCCGGCGCGATTCGCGAGGGTGCATCCCTGGCCGAAATCGTCACCGCGTACGAGCAGGGCGGCGCGGCGGCACTGTCGATCATCACCGAGCCGCAGCATTTCGGCGGCTCGATCGACGATCTACGTGCGGCGCGACAGCTGACGTCGTTGCCGCTGCTGCGCAAGGACTTTGTCATCGACCGCTACCAACTGCTCGAGGCCGTGACGGCCGGCGCCGACGCTGTGCTGTTGATCGTCGCCGCCCTCGACGAGCGAGCGCTGACGCGCTTGTACGCCGACGCGCGCGCGCTCGATCTCGACGTCCTGGTCGAGGTCCACGACGAGGCGGAGCTGGCACGGGCGCTGCTGGAGATCGATCCCGACATCATCGGCATCAACAACCGCGACCTGTCGGATTTCAGCGTCGACATCCAGCGCACCTACGAGCTGCTCAGCGACGTGCCGGCAGGGAAGACCGTGGTTGCGGAGTCCGGCTACAGCAGCCGCGAACAGCTCGACGAGCTCGAGCGCGTCGGTGTCGACGCGGTTCTGATCGGCGAGACGGTGATGCGTGCAGAAGATCCCGAGTCGGCGCTGCGCGCGCTGACCGGCAGCGCCGCCACCTAGGATGGAGCCCGTGCAGCGACGGGCAAAGATCAAGTTCTGCGGGATCACCCGCCAGGAGGACGCGGACTTCGCGGTCTCGCTCGACGCGTGGGCGATCGGCATGATCTTCTGGCCGCAGTCGCCGCGAGCGGTCGATCCGGCGGTCGCGACGCGGATCGCAAAGACCCATCGCCGCCAGATCGAGATCGCCGGCGTCTTCGTCAATCAACCGCTCGACGAGGTCACCGAGCAGGCCGACATCTCGCACCTGTCGTTGATTCAGCTGCACGGTGATGAAGGACCTGCCTACTGCGCCGAGATCGCGCGCCGCACCGGCGCCCGCGTGATCAAGGCCGCGCGGGTCGCGCAGGCCTCGGACGTCCAGGCGATCGGCGCGTTCCGCTGCGCCTTTCACCTGCTCGACACCTACAAGGCCGGAACGCCCGGCGGCACAGGCGAGACGTTCGACTGGAAGCTTGCTGCCGAACGGCGCTCGCAGGTACCGCTGCTGTTGAGCGGCGGGCTCAATGCCGGCAACGTCGGTGAGGCGATTCGCGCTGTACGTCTCTACGGCGTCGACGTCGCCAGCGGCGTGGAGTCCGCGCCGGGCATCAAGGACCACGATGCGATGACCGCGTTTGCCGACGCGGTTGCGGCCGCCGTGCCGGAGGAGGACGCAGTGCCGGTCACCGACGAGGTCGTCGCGCCATGAGCCTCGAGGCGCGCTTCGGCCCCTATGGCGGTCAGTATGTGCCCGAGACGCTGATGCCGGCGCTGACCGAGCTGGAGCGCGGTTGGACCGAGGCCTGGGGGGATGTCGGCTTCCGCGCCGAGCTCGCCGGGCTGCTGCGCGACTACGTCGGTCGTCCCTCGCCGCTGTATCTCGCGCCGCGCCTCTCCGAGGTCGCGGGCCGCGAGATCTACCTCAAGCGGGAAGACCTCAACCACACCGGTGCGCACAAGATCAACAACGCGCTTGGCCAGGCGCTGCTCGCCAAGCGCATGGGCAAACCCCGTGTGATCGCCGAGACCGGCGCGGGGTCGCACGGCACGGCCACCGCAACCGCCTGCGCGCTGCTGGACCTGGAGTGCGTCGTCTACATGGGGGAGGTCGACGTCGAACGTCAGGCCCCCAACGTGCAGCGCATGCAGCTGCTCGGCGCCACGGTGGTTCCTGTCAGTGCGGGTACCCGCACGCTGAAGGAAGCGACGTCCGAGGCGATCCGCGACTGGGTCACCAATGTCGCGACCACGCACTACGTGCTGGGCACCGTTGCCGGCCCCGCGCCCTACCCGTCGCTGGTGCGCGAGCTGCAGCGGATCATCGGCGACGAGGCTCGTGCGCAACTGCTGGACCGGACCGGAAAACTGCCAGACCGCGTCGTGGCGTGCGTCGGCGGTGGCTCGAACGCAATGGGCATCTTCACCGCCTTCCTCGCTGACGAGGACGTGGCGCTCGTCGGCGTCGAGGCCGGCGGGGAGGGTCTCGACGGTCGCCACGGTGCACCGTTGACCGCCGGCGGGCGGGCCGGCGTGCTGCACGGAACGCTGAGCGCGCTGATGCAGGACGACGACGGACAGGTCATCGAGGCGCACTCGGTCTCGGCCGGCCTCGACTACCCCGGCGTCGGTCCCGAGCATGCCTGGCTGCGTGACAAGGGTCGCGCGTCGTACGTCGCCGTCACCGACGAGCAGGCGCTCGACGCGTTCGTCGAGGTCACGCGGCTCGAAGGCATCATCCCGGCGCTGGAGACGGCCCACGCGCTGTACCACGTGCTGCACGACCCCGCGGACTCCACCTTGGATCTGGTCTGCCTCAGCGGTCGCGGCGACAAGGACCTGACGCAGGTGCTCGCGCTGCGAGAAGGTCCATGACCGCCGGCGCGGACCGCATCGCTGCCGCCTTTGAGCGGGCGCCCGGCGGTACGGCGTTGATGCCGTACATGATGGGCGGCTTTCCGGATGTGCCGACGTCGCTGGCCGTCGGCAGGGCGTACATCGAGGGCGGCGCCGACCTGATCGAGCTCGGCGTGCCGTTCTCTGATCCGCTCGCCGACGGGCCGGTGATCCAGGCCGCCGGGAACGCGGCGCTCGCGGCCGGCACGACGACCAAGGACGTGTTGGAGATCTGCAGCGTCCTCGCCGCGCAGGTGCCGGTGATCGTGATGGTCTACATCAACATCGTGCTCGCCGCCGGCGTCGGGCCGTTCACGGAAAGGCTCGCGGCGGCGGGTGCGAGCGGCATGATCATCCCCGACCTGCCGCTGGAGGAATCACAGCCGGCGCGGGAGGCCTGTGAGAACGCCGGCATCGCACTGATCCCGCTCGTCGCGCCGACCAGCTCGGCGGCGCGCATGGAACGGATCGGCGGGCAGGCCAGCGGGTTTCTCTACGCGGTCTCGGTGACCGGGACGACCGGCGAGCGCGCAACGCTGCCGGAGCTGTTCGCCGACACGATTGCGCGGGCGCGCGAGCACACGGCGGTTCCGGTGGCGCTCGGGTTCGGCATCGCCGAGCCGGAGCAGGCGGTCGCGGCTGCCGCGGCCGGGGCCGATGGGGTGATCATCGGCAGTCGGCTGGTGCGGGCCGCCGCCGAGGCAGCGGACGCCGGCGAAGACCCGGCTGCGGCGGCGCGGGCCGTCGTCGCGTCCTTCCGCGCCGCGCTCGGCTAGGATTGCGCCATGGTCCTCAGCGCTGTCGCCACGCTCTCGCTCGCCCTCTGGATTGTCCTCTGGGCACTCGGCCTGAGCGGTCTTGTCGCGTTTCTACCGGGTCTTTTCATCATCTTGACGGCCGTCGCCGTTCACGTTGCGCGCGGCTGAACGACCTTCGCCCTTTCAGCAGCTGTTACGCCGCTTTGCGGCGTAACGTTGCGCAATAACAGCGCACCGGTTCCCGTAGGACAGCGCATTGCGTTTACCCTCGCAACGTGGTTAGGATCGCGCCCGTTCGATCCATCACCCTGAGGAGGGGACACGTTGCGCGCAAGTCACCTAGCAGTCTCGGGTTGTGTCTTGGCCGCGTTGTCCTTTGGAGTCGCCGCTTGCGGTGATGACAAGGACAGCGGCGGTTCTGCCACATCCGGTTCCAAGTCACTGACCATCTATTCCAGCCTTCCGCTGCAGGGCGACAGTCGCCCGCAGTCCGAGTCGGTCGTCAACGGCGTCAAGCTCGCTCTTGACGCGGCCGGCGGCAAGGTCGGCGATTTCAAGATCAACTACAAGAGCCTCGATGACGCGACGGCTGCAGCCGGCAAGTGGGATCCGGGTGTGACGGCGTCGAATGCTCGTAAGGCAGCGCAAGACAAGTCCGCGATCGCCTACATCGGTGAGTTCAACTCCGGTGCGTCGGCGATCTCGATTCCCGTGCTGAATGGCGCGAACATCCTGCAGGTCTCGCCGTCGAACACCGCGGTCGGCCTGACGCGTTCACAGGGCGCCGAGAAGGGCGAGCCGGACAAGTACTACCCGACCGGTAAGCGCACCTTCGGGCGCGTCGTCCCGGCAGACCACATTCAGGCTGCCGCTCAGGTGACCTACCAGAAGGACGAGGGCTGCAAGAAGAGCTACATCCTCAACGACAAAGAGGTCTACGGCAAGGGTCTTGCCGACCAGGTCGTAGCTGCAGCGAAGACGCAGGGTCTCGCAACGGTGGGCAATGACGGGCTTGACGGCAAGGCGGCCAACTACCGCTCGGTCGCCACGCAGATCAAGGCCTCGGGCGCTGACTGCATTTTCTACGGTGGCATCACGCAGAACAATGCTGTGCAGTTGTTCAAGGACCTCCACGCTGCCAACCCGACGGCCAAGCTCTTTGGTCCCGATGGTGTCGCGGAGTCCGCGTTCAGCGAGAAGATCGGCAGCAGTGTCGAAAAGGTGACGTACATCACCAACCCGACGCTCGATCCGAAGCTGTACCCGCCGGCGGGCCAGGAGTTCTTCAAGAACTACAAGTCCACCTATGGGGCCGATCCGGAGCCGTACGCGATTTACGGCTACGAGGCGATGAGCGCCGTGCTCGAGGCCATCAAGGCCGCCGGTGCCAAGGGCAACGACCGTGACGCCGTGATCAAGGGGTTCTTCGGAATCAAGGATCGCGAGTCGGTACTCGGCACGTACTCGATCGACGAGAATGGCGATACGACGCTGTCCAGCTACGGGGGCAACCTCATCAAGGGCGGCAAGCTGGTCTTCGACAAGGTGATCGAAGCCAAGAGCTAGACGCATTGCGGCTCGCGTCAGGCCGGACCGCTTCTGCGGTCCGGCCGGCGCGGCTCGCGTGCTCACTCTTCGCCAGGCCATCATGGAAGCCGCCTCCACAGCAGCAGCACCGCCGCCTCAGGCGGACCGCAGGGGAGAGATGGTCGCGGCGTACGCGCTGCCGGTCATGCTCGTCGTGGCCTTGTTGGCGCAGTTCATCTATGACCCGCAGGAGACCGCGGACTCGATCAAGACCGGTCTCTCGAACGGCACGATCTGGGCGCTGATCGCCCTCGGCTACACCCTCGTCTACGGCATCATCGAGCTGATCAACTTCGCGCACGGTGAGGTCTTCATGATCGGCTCCTTCGTCGCGGTGTCGCTCTGGCAGGTGATGGGCGTGACCGCTGACAGCTCGGTCCTGGTGATCACGGGGTCGATCCTGATCGTCCTCGCGCTCAGCATGCTCGCGAGCGGCTCGTTGAACGTGATGATCGAGCGCGTCGCCTACCGGCCGCTGCGCAACGCGCCCAAACTGGCGCCGCTGATCACCGCGATCGGCATGAGTTTCATTCTTCAGAACGTCGGCCTGTTGTGGCGGCCGACACCGGACTCCGCGCCTGATCTGATCGGCTCGCAGGAGACGCTCTTCAAGCTCTTCGGCGTCAACATCGAGCACTCGGATGTGTTCGCTGTTGCGGTCACTGTGCCGTTGCTGGTGACGCTCTTGTGGTTCGTGGGTTCCACCCGCTACGGCAAGGCGATGCGCGCCACGGCGCAGGACCCGGATGCCTCACGCCTGATGGGCATCGATGTCGACCGCACGATCGCCCTGACGTTCGTGCTCGGTGGTCTGATGGCCGGTGCCGCCGGCGTGATCTTCGCGCTCTACAACGGCACGGTCCGCTTCAACCAGGGCTTCACCGCCGGGCTGATCGCGTTCACGGCCGCGGTCATGGGCGGCATCGGCAACCTCAAGGGCGCCGTGCTGGGCGGCCTGATCATCGGCGTGATCCAAGCCATCTCCGACTCCGGCAACTACCTCGGCGTCCATCTCGGGCAGGAGTGGACGCCCGCGGTGGTCTTCGCCGTGCTGATCATCGTGATGGTCTTCCGGCCGCAAGGGCTGTTCGGCGAGGAGACGAGGGAGGGATGAGCGGCGCCGCCAACATCCGCGAGCAGCTGGGCCGGGTGCCGAAGCCGGTGTGGCCGGCCCTGGCGCTGGCATTCGCGATCGCCTTCCCGTTCATCTTCTCCGCGCCGCTCGCTTCGCTCCTGGGCGACGACAACGACACGATTCTCAACATCGCAATCCAGAGCCTCGCCTTCTCGATCATGGCGATGGGTCTCAACATCGTGGTCGGCTTCGCAGGCCTGCTGGATCTCGGCTACGTGGCGTTCTACGCGATCGGCGCCTTCGTGTTCGGCTGGCTGGGCTCGCAGCACTTCTCCGACATCAATGCCGGCAAGGGCATCCACGTGCTCACGAAGTCTGTTGGCGGCCTGAGCGGCGCGGAGATCCCGGGCATCCACATCAACTTCTTCATCGTCGTCTTCATCGCAGCCGCTGTCACGGCGCTGTGGGGCGTCATCCTCGGCGCCCCGACGCTCCGCCTCCGCGGTGACTACCTCGCGATCGTCACCCTCGCGTTCGGCGAGATCGTGCCGCGGATCTTCGAGAACTCCACCAGCGGCCTGTTCGGCATCGGCAGCACCGACTTCTCCAACGGCCGCCAGGGCATCACGCCGATCGACAAGATCAACCTGCCGTGGACCGACACCACCCTGGAACAGGCCTCCGGGCTCAAGGGCCCCTATCTGGTTGTGCTCGGGATGGTCGTGCTGACGATCATCCTCAACGTCCGGCTGCGGGACTCACGGCTCGGGCGCGCCTGGATCGCAGTGCGCGAGGATGAGGTCGCCGCCTCCGCGATGGGCGTCAATCTCGTCCGTACCAAGCTCTGGGCCTATGCGATGGGTGCCGCGCTCGGTGGCTTCGCCGGCGCGTTCTTCGGCACCTACAACAACACCGTCAACGTCGACCAGTTCGAGTTCGGCCTCTCGGTGCTGATCCTCGCAATGGTGATCGTTGGCGGCATGGGCAACATCTGGGGCGTGATCGTCGGTGCGATCGCGCTCTCCACGTTGAACCTGTACTTCCTGCCGAAGCTGAACTCCGTCTCGCAGGACCTGTTCGCGTTCGACGTGACGCAGATCTCGTTCGGCATCTTCGGCTTCATGCTGCTCGCAATGATGATCCTGCGGCCCGAGGGGCTGATCCCTTCCAGACGCCGGGCGCTGGAGTTCCACGACGACGACGGTGACGGCATGATGACGACGCACGTCCAGGACTCCGCCGCCGCCTACGAGGAGGGTCGGCTGTGAGCGACCAGGCCACAGACGTCGCCGAGGCGCCCGCGGTCGATGCACCCGGCGCGCCGTTGCTGGACGCCAGCGGCGTCTCCAAGGTCTTCGGCGGCCTCGTCGCGGTCAATCGCGTCGACTTCGTCGTGCCGGAACGGGCGATCGTCTCGCTGATCGGGCCGAACGGCGCCGGCAAGACCACGTTCTTCAACTGTCTGACCGGTCTCTACAAGCCGACGACCGGCCTCGTCACCTTTGCCGGCCAGGACATCACGGGACTGCGGGCCGACCTCGTGACACGGGCCGGCATCGCCCGCACCTTCCAGAACATCAAGCTCTTCCGCACGATGACCGCGATCGAGAACGTCCAGGTCGGCATGCACGCGCGGCTGCGCTCGCGCGTGAGCGGCATGATCCTGCGCACGCCGTTCGTGCGCCACGAGGAGCGCGACTCGGTGGTCCGCGCGAAGGAGCTGCTGGACTTCGTCGGGCTCAAGCGCCACACCGAGCTTGCGATGAATCTGCCGTACGGTGATCAGCGCCGGCTCGAGATCGCGCGCGCCCTGGCCTCCGATCCGAAGCTGCTGCTGCTCGACGAGCCGACCGCCGGCATGAATCCGCAGGAGTCCGAGGAGCTGCGCCAGTTGATGGAGAAGGTCAGAACCGAGCAGGGACTGTCGGTGCTGCTGATCGAGCACGACATGAAGGTCGTGATGAGTGTCTCCGACCACATCACGGTGCTCGACAGCGGCGAGAAGATCGCCGCCGGATCGCCGCAGGAGGTGCGCGCCAACCCGCGCGTCATCGAGGCCTATCTCGGGAGCCAGGGATAGTGGCCGGCTCTCACGATCCGGCCATTGGCGGAACCCCCTCCGGGGCTTCCGCCGGTATGGGTGAGCCCGTCCTCAAGGTCGATGACATCCACACGTTCTACGGTGCGATTCAGGCGCTGAAGGGCATCTCGCTCGAGGTCAACGAAGGTGAGATCGTCACGCTGATCGGCTCCAATGGCGCCGGCAAGACGACGACGCTGCGCACGATCTCCGGCATCACGCCGCACGTGCAGGGCGCGGTCATCTTCCAGGGCACCGACATCACGGGCGTTCCCGCACATGAAGTCGCGGCGATGGGCATCGCGCACTCGCCTGAAGGGCGCCGGATCTTCCCGCGCATGACGGTGCGCGAGAACCTCGACATGGGAGCGTTCACCCGCAACGACAAGCAGGGGATCCAGGACGACGTCGATCGCGTCTACGACCTCTTCCCGCGCCTGCACGAGCGGCAGAAGCAGAAGGCCGGCACGATGTCCGGCGGTGAGCAGCAGATGCTGGCGATGGGCCGCGCGCTGATGGCCCAGCCGCGCCTGCTGCTGCTCGACGAACCGTCGCTCGGCCTCGCGCCGGTGATCGTCGACAAGATCTACGAGATCATCCGTGAGATCAACAGCCAGGGCGTCACGATCCTGCTCGTCGAACAGAACGCCAACTATGCCCTCGAGGTCTCGCAGCGCGGCTACGTGCTGGAGACCGGCGTCGTCGCGTTGTCGGACAGCTCGGAGAGCCTGCGCACGGACGAGCGGGTCCAGGCCGCCTACCTTGGAGGATGAGCATGAACGCGTTCCTGATACTCGCGGCGGAGAGCAAGGTCGGTGCCTGGGCCTTCGTCGCGCTGATGGTGTGGCTTGCCTCGGCGTGGATCGCCAGCTCGATCTCAGACCGCAAGGGCTACGGCGAGCGTCCGGGCCTCGGCACCGGCATGGTTCTCAGCGCGCTGGGCGTGCTGATCTGGCTCCTGATGCCGGTCAAGAAGAAGACGCTGCTCTAGCCGAGTAGGTCTCGGAGCGCGTCGTCGAGGTCCGCGTGCGCGAAGCTGAAGCTGCCGGCCTGCGCCCGCGCCGGTACCGCCCGCTGACCCGCGGTGATCAGTTCTGCCATCTCGCCGTAGAGCGCCCGCAACGCGAAACCCGGGATCGGGGCCAGAGCCGGCCGGTGCAGCGCTTGCCCGAGCGCCTTGCTGAACGCTGCGTTGGTGACGGGCTCCGGTGCTGACCCGTTGTAGATGCCGCTCCAAGCCGGGTCGTCAAGCGCGCGCAGATACAGCCCGACGAGGTCCTGGGTGTGGATCCACGGCACGTACTGCCGCCCGCCGGCGATGGGGCCGCCGAGGCCGAGCCGGAAAGGCGGCAGCATCTTCGCGAGCGCACCGCCGTCGGCGTCAAGCACCATGCCGGTGCGGATCGAGCAGTGCCGCACCGCGTGGGCGCTGACTGCGGCTGCCTCCCTTTCCCAGGCGACGCAGACGCCGGCGAGGAAGTCCTCACCGGCCCCCGCGTCCTCCTCCAGCACCGTGTCATCACGTGGCCCGTAGTAGCCCGTCGCCGATGCGCAGACGAGGACGGCGGGCCGCGCGTCGGCCGGCAGCGCGCCGATCGCTGAAACCAGGTGTCGGGTGCCGCGTTCGCGGCTGTCGCGAATGCGGCGTTTGACGTCATCGCGCCAACGTTGCGCGACGCTCTCGCCGGCGAGGTGCAGCACACCGCGGGCTCCCGCCAGCGCCTCGGTGTCCGGCGGTCCGGCAATCGGGTCCCAGGCGGTGCTGGGCACGCCGAGTGTCGCGGTGGCCCGCTCGGGATCGCGGCTCAGGACATGGACGTCATCACCGCGGCCACGCAGCGCCGCGACAAGCCGCGTTCCCACCGTTCCTGTCGCACCGCTGACGACGACGTGCATCAGCACATGGTCGCAGACGCCGGGTCAGGCGTTGCGGAGGTTCTCGACGTCGGCGGCGGCGAAGCCGATCGTGTCGCCGCTGCGATCTTCACCGGCGACGCGGGCCTCTTCGGCAACCGCCGCTGCGACGGCCGGCGCGACATCGCGGTTGAAGACCGACGGGATGATGTAGTCCTCGCGCAGCTCGGCGTCAGAGACGCAGCCGGCGATCGCGTACGCCGCGGCCGTCTTCATCTGCTCACTGATCTCTCGTGCTCGCACGTCGAGTGCGCCGCGGAAGATGCCGGGGAACGCCAGCACGTTGTTGATCTGGTTCGGGAAGTCCGAGCGGCCGGTCGCCATGATCCGCACGTAGGGCGTGGCCTCCTCGGGCGAAACCTCCGGCGTCGGATTCGCCATCGCGAAGACCATCGCGTCCTTGTTCATGCGGGCCAGTGCTTCGGCCGGGAAGATCTTTGCGCCCGACACGCCGATCAGCAGGTCCATGCCGTCGATCACGTCGGCCGGGCTGCCGCCCAGGCCTTCGGGGTTGCTGGCCTCGGCATACCAGCGCTTGATCTCCGGCATCGTCCCGTCCTGGTAGTCGGCACGCGCGGTCGAGACGACGCCGCGCGAGTCGGCGCCGACGATGTTGGTGACGCCGGCGTTCATCAGGATCTTCGAGACGGCGACGCCGGCAGCACCGAGGCCGATCACGAGGACGCGCAGGTCGGCGAGGTTCTTGCCGGTCACCTTGCAGGCGTTGAGCAGCGCGGCGAGCGTCACGATCGCGGTGCCGTGCTGGTCATCGTGGAAGACGGGGATGTCGAGGGCGGCCTTGAGGCGATCCTCGACCTCGAAGCAGCGCGGGGCGGAGATGTCCTCGAGGTTGATGCCGCCGAACGCCGGAGCGATTCGGATCACCGTTTCGACGATCTCGTCAGGGTCCTTGGTGTCGAGGCAGATCGGGTAGCCGTTGATGCCGGCGAACTCCTTGAAGAGCATCGCCTTGCCCTCCATCACCGGCATCGCGGCGTATGGCCCGATGTCGCCCATCCCGAGCACCGCGGTGCCGTCGGAGATGACGGCCACGGCGTTGCGCTTGATCGTGTACTGGAACGCCTTGTCGGGATCCAGCGCGATCGCCTCGCAGACGCGCGCCACACCTGGCGTGTAGGCCATCGAGAGCGCGGCCCGCGTCTTCACCGGGACCTTGTTGGTCTGCTCGATCTTGCCGCCGACGTGGAGCATGAACGTGCGGTCCGTCGTGTCAACGACGTGGACGCCATCGATCGCCTCGAGCGCAGCGCTGATGCGGGGCCAGTCGTCGGCGCTCGTGACCTCGACCGTGACGTCACGCAACAGGATGTCGTCGCGGATCTCGACCAGGTCGATCGAGCCGATCGACGCGTCGTTCTCGCCGAGCGCTGCCGCAACGCGGGCGAACATGCCGGGACGGTCGGCGATTTCCAGCCTGAGGACCAGGGAATACTGAGCAGAGCGGTGAGAGGACATGCCTCCAGCACTCTAGGTCAAAGGCTGGTATGTCAGTCGCTGGTCAGGCCAGTGCTCGCCGCCGATGCTCTGAATGCTTGCCGACGGTCGCGGTGATCGAGATCGCGGAGGCAGTCGGCGCGAAGAACATCACGCGGTACTTCGCGCACCGCTTCGCTTGGATCTCGCGGTGGAAGCCGCGCGCCCGGATTCTGATCTTGGCGTTGTCCCGTGCCGTGAAAATGACGCGGCGGTAGGTTCCGTAGTGATCGAGCCGCAGGCCCTGCAGCAGTGTCCCGGCCTTGAGCGCTGCACCGGCACCGGCGAGCGACGGTGACGTGCAGGTTGGCGCGGGCCCGGAAGTCGACGTTACCGGTGTCGACGTGATCGGCGGCGGCGTGGTCGCGACGGTGGTTGTGGGCGTCGTGCTGCTGGTCGTGGTGATGGTGGTTGGGTTCTGCGGGCTGGGATTCGGCACTTCAGGGGGCGGGCCGCCCGGCCGCGTGTACACGTCACCGCCGAACGCGGCGAGTCCGTTGGCCGCGGCGAACCCGAGGTGCGGCAGCGAGAAGAGATCCTCGATGCTGCGGAGGAGCCCGTAGTGGTTGTACGGGGTGCTGGTCGTCGTCCCGGGTTTGATGAAGGGCGAGAGCAGGACCGCTCCGACGCGGCCGCCGCCGGGTCCGAACAGGCCGGGCGCGGTCGACCCTGGGCCGACCGGGCTGCCGCAACAGGCGGTCGAGTCGCTGAGCAGACTGTCGGCCTCGTCGAACGTCACGACGAGCAGACCATCCTTCTTGAATGCGGGCGAGCCGGTGATCCGCGGCACCCAGGTCTTCAGGAACTCGTTCGCTGCGTGCATCCCGCCGATGCCGCCGTCGGCGCATGCTTCGTCGTGGCCGTCGTTGCAGAGGTCGGGAGTGATGAACGAGAAGTTCGGTGTGCTCGCCTCCGACGCCAGATCGGTGGGCAGATTCGTCAGCGGCACATCGTTGGCGACGCAGGAGGAACCATCGAGGATCGAGTGGAAGTAGACGAAGGGATTGTGCCGCGATGCGTACTGGTCCTTGGCCGTGGCTGACTGGGTCAGATCGAACCAGTCGCGGATTGGGTGGGCGCAACGGCGCGCCCCGTCACGGACGAGGTCCAGGCCCATGTCCTCCATGTAGCCGTGCCATGTCAGGCCCTTGTCCTCGAGCTGGTTGGCGATCGTCCTGACCGATTTCGGATAGATGCATCCGTTGCCGGTGGCCTGACCGTCGGCCGTCAGAGTCGCGGGCTGAACGTCGTGGTAGAAGATGCAGTCGAGCTGCGTCTCAAGGTTCGGCCCCTGTCCACTGACCATCGCGATGTAGTTCGTCAGCGAGTTGTGGCCGATGCCGTAGTAGTTGGGCACGAACAGACCCTGCGCCGGCAGGTCGCGGGCAAGGAACGGCGCGTTGCTGCGGGGACCGAACGTGCTGGCTGCGTCCTCGTTCTCCAGCGTGATCACGAACACGTGCTTGATCGGGGGCGGCGCGGCCGAAGCCGCAGCGGGCGCGATCGCGGTCAGCAGAAGCAGCACGAGGAAGGAGCGGCGCATGACCGCGGAGAGTAGACCGGCTAGCCGTTCATGTCGCCACCGTTCTCAACTTGTTCACAGGTCGGGTGCGGGGCGCTGGAGCTAGGGTCTCGGTATGTCGGCCGGAGACGAGCTGTACCTGATTGACGGCAGCTCGCTGGCCTATCGGGCCTTCTTTGCGCTGCCGGAATCGATCGCGACCTCCACCGGTCAGCCGACGAATGCGATCTTCGGCTTCGCGTCGATGCTCGTGAAGTTGCTGTCGGAGTTCGGGCCAAAGCCGACGATCGTCGTCTGGGACGCCGGCCATTCCGGTCGCAAGGAGATCTCGCCCGACTACAAGGCGACGCGCCAGTCACGGCCGGACCTGCTGAAGGAGCAATGGCCGCACCTGATGCCGCTGGTCGAGGCCTTCGGCTACCGCAACATCTCCGTCGATGGGTATGAGGCGGATGACGTGATTGCCTCGATCGCCGAAAAGGCTCGCAACGCCGACCCACCGGTCCCGGTCATCGTGGTGACCGGCGACCGCGACATCTTCCAGCTGATCGATCCTGAGTCACGGGTGCGCGTGCTCGCGACGGGCCGCGGCATCACCGACACGAAGCTGTATGACCATGCGGCGGTGGTCGAGCGCTACGGCCTGACGCCCGATCGGATTCCTGATTTCTACGGTCTCAAGGGCGACACCTCGGACAACATCCCGGGCGTGCCCGGCATCGGCGACAAGACGGCGGCCGACCTGCTGCAGCGCTTCGGCGACCTCGAGACCGTGCTCGCGTCCGTGGACGAGATCTCGGGCGCGAAGCGCAAAGAGAATCTGATCAACCATGCCGAGGACGCACGGATCTCCAAGCAGCTGGCAACGATCCAGCGTGACGTGCCGATCGATGTCGACCCGCATTTCGAGCTCGAGCAGCTGCCGGACCGGACGAAGCTGCGCGAGGTCTTCCGGCAGTTCGAGCTGCGCGCACCGCTGGCGCGGCTCGAAGACGCGCTCGATGCCGCCGACGCCGTCGCGGTCGGCGGCGGCGCGATCGCGACACCGGGCGAGGCCGCGAACGTCTCGGTCACGGTCCGGGCCGGAGGGCTTGCGGACGTGCGCGGTCTCGGCGGCAGCGGTGAGCTTGCGATCGCCGTCCGGGAACCGACGATTCCCGAAGGGCAGCTGCTGGCCGAACACGAGCGCTGGCGCTTTGCGGCCTGTAGCGGCAGTCAGGCGATCGTCGGTGAGCTCGACTCGGCCGCGGACCTCGTTGCCGCTGTCAGCGAGCGATCCGTCGTGGTCCATGACGCGAAGGCCCTCGACGCGGTGCCGCCGCATCTCGCGCACGACACGCTGCTGGCGGCATATCTGCTGGAGCCCGCGCGCCGCGGCTTCCCGCTCGCTGAGCTGTGCGAGGAGCGCGGCCTCGTCTGTGATGCAGTCGACCCACTGGCCGCGGCAGCTGCGTTGACTGCGGCGCTGGCCGCGGCGCAGCGAGAACAGCTCAACGAGCGCGGCCTGATGCCGCTGCTGACCGACGTCGAGCTGCCGCTGGTGACCGTGCTGCGTGACATGGAGGTCGCCGGCGTACGCCTCAACCAGGAGCGGCTGGCGGCGATCCGGGTCCGCGTCGCGGATGAGGTCGCGGAGCTCGAACGTGAGATCCACCGTCTCGCAGGGCAGGAGTTCACGATCGGCTCACCGCAGCAGCTCGGCGCGGTGCTGTTCGAGCAGTTGGGTCTGTCGAAGAAGCGTCGCGGCAAGACCGGTTTCTCGACCGACGCCCGGGTGCTGCAGTCGATCCGGCACGAACACGAGATCGTGCCGCTGATCGAGCGCTGGCGTGAGCTCAGTCAGCTGATGAAGACCTACCTCAACGTGCTGCCGGCGCTCGCCGACAGCGAGTCCCGCATCCACACCACGTTCATCCAAGCCGCGGCGACAACCGGACGCCTGGCGTCGACCGACCCGAACATGCAGAACGTGCCGATCCGGACCGACCTCGGACGCGAGATCCGTGGCTGCTTTGAAGCGGCGCCGGGCAACGTGCTGATCAGCGCCGACTACTCCCAGGTCGAGCTGCGGATTCTTGCGAACGTCGCGCAGGAACCGGTGCTGGAACAGATCTTCATCCGCGGCGAGGACGTGCACACCGCAACGGCGTCCGCGGTGTTCGAGAAGGCGCCGGAAGACCTCACCGCGATGGATCGCTCGAAGGCGAAGATGATCAACTACGGCATCGTCTACGGCCTCTCGGACTATGGGCTCGCGGACCGGCTGAACATCGAGCGCGCCGAGGCCAAGGCCTTCATCGACGCCTATCTGGCGCGCTTCTCCCGCGTCGCCACATTCATGGCGGAGACGATCGAGCAGGCCAAGGACCAGGGCTACGTCACCACGCTCTTTGGGCGCCGCCGCAACATCCCGGAGCTGCGCGCCCGCAACTTCCAGGTGCGCAGCCTCGGCGAGCGCCTGGCGGTCAACACGGTCGTGCAGGGCACCGCGGCGGACATCATGAAGCTTGCGATGATCGGCGTGCATGGCGCGCTGCGCGATCAGGGCCTCGCGACGCGCGGGATCCTCACGATCCACGACGAACTGCTGCTCGAGGGGCCGCCGTCCGAGGTCGACGTCGTGATTCCGCTCGTGCAGCGCGAGATGGCGGCGCCATGGGGCGAGCGCACGCCACCGCTCGAGGTCAACGCCGCGTGCGGTCAGACGTGGACGGAGGCCAAGTAGTGGACCGCGGCATGGCCGTCGGGCTGACGGCCTTCGCGGGCGGCCTGATCGCCTTGCAGGCGCCGGTCAACGCCCGGCTCGGCGGCACCGTCGGTGGCGTACAGGCCGCGTTCTTGTCGTTCGTCGTCGGCGGGCTGGCGCTGGGCTTCGTCGTGGCGGCGTTCGGTGGCGGCTTTGCCGGGCTCAGCGATGCGCGCTCGCTGCCGCTGATCTACCTGCTCGGCGGCGTGCTCGGCGCCGTCTACGTGGTGACGGCCCTGACGGCGGTCAAGACGCTGGGCGCCGGCGGTGTGACGGCGGCGACGATCGCGGGACAGCTGACGCTGTCGATGATCGTCGACCAGTTCGGACTGCTCGGCGTCGAGCGTCACCCGATCACGCTGTCGCGCGTGCTTGGCGTCCTCGTGCTGGTGCTCGGTGTGTTCCTGATCGTCCGCGACTGACGAACTCCGGCGGCGCGATCGCCCGGTAGCGGCGGAAGAAGTACTCGCTGAAGCGCTGCGTCCTGATCAGGCGCAACGCGGCGTCCATCGCATACGTGCCGTTCAGCGGCCCGACCGACCGCTGGACGTTCCAGAAGATGTCGTAGGTGCGGCGGCGCGTTTCGTGCAGCGCTGCGTATCGCGCGAGCGCCGTTGCACGTGTCTGGCGGCCCTCCAGCACGGCACGCACCTCCCGACCGGCCGCAAGACCGAAGAACAGCGCGGGACGGATGCCCTCTGCCGTTGCGGGCAGGCAGTGCCCGGCGCTGTCGCCCGCGAAGAAGACGCCGTCGCCCGTTGCCCCGCGCAGCCGGTGGGGGATCCAGTTGCCCTGAAACTCGCCGGTCGGCACTCCCACTGCGTTGGCCAGGCGCATGGTTGGCTGCTTGACCTTGATCGCGGGGTCGTAGGAGCCGACGCCGAGCCGCAGCTCATCACCGGCGGGGAAGACCCAGGAGTAGCCCGCGCGGACGTAGGCAGGGTCGACCCGGAACTCGAGGTCGGGCGAGGCGCCGGCCGGATGCACTTCCAGGCCCCGCGTCAGGTCGGCCTGTGGCGGCTGAATCGGTTCGGAGGCTGCGGCGAGCACCTGCCGCCAACCGAGCGCGTCGAGGACGAGCGGGGCGCGGATGTCGCCGCGGTCGGTGTGCACGGTGTGCGTCTCGCCGCGGGTGATGCCGTCGACCTTCGCCGTCTCGAAGCGGAACTCGCCCTGCGCGGCGAGGTCCGCACACAACGCCGGGTAGTCGAAGGTCGAGTAGGACCACGGCAGGCGCCAACGCGTCGTCCAGACCGGCCCGCGGCCGCCGCGCGGGCGTCTGATCACCAACTCGTGGAACGTCTGGCGGATCGAGTGGTGGAGCTGCAGTGCGGTCAGCCACTCGGTCGGCGCGGCGCAGGCGGACGTCTGGCGCTCGCCGATCTCATAGCGGTCGACGACCAGCACGGAGGCGCCGCTCCCGCGCAGCTCCCGCGCGGCGGCCAGGCCTGCGAACGAGGCGCCGCAGATCAGCACGTCAACGTCTGCGCTCAGCGCCGTCCTCGCGGCGCCGCGTTTCGTCGCTCGCACAGCCATCTTCGCGATGCTAGCCCGATATTCGCCGCATCGTTCTGATCGCTACTCTGGAGCGTTCATGATCCAGACCACCGAAACTACGACCCCAGACGCGAAGATCGTTGAAGGCTCAGGCGGCTTGCTGCTTGAGATCGACGGCCAAATCGTCCCCAACTACGACGCAACGTTCCACCCCTTCGAGGAGGGCGAGGTCGTCACCGGCCGCGTTGTGCGCATCGACAAGGATGAGGTGCTCATCAATGTCGGTTACAAGTCCGAGGGCGTCATCCCCTCGAACGAACTTTCGATCAAGAAGAACGTTGATCCGCATGAGGAGGTGGCGATCGGCGATGAGGTCGACGCGCTCGTCCTCACGAAGGAGGATCAAGACGGCCGCCTGATCGTTTCCAAGAAGCGCGCGCGCTTCGAGAAGGCCTGGCGCGCGATCGAGGCAGCCCAGGAGTCCGGTTCGCCGGTCACCGGCATGGTGATCGAGGTCGTCAAGGGCGGCCTGATCGTCGACCTCGGCATCCGCGGCTTCCTGCCGGCCTCGCTGGTCGACATCCGCCGTGTGCCCGAGCTCGACCAGTTCATGTCGCAGCCGATCGAGTGCAAGGTGATCGAGCTCAACCGCTCACGCAACAACGTCGTGCTCAGCCGCCGTGCCGTGCTCGAAGAGGAGCGCAAGGGCCAGCGCGAGGAGATTCTCGACCAGCTGCAGCCGGGGCTCGTCGTCGAGGGCGTCATCTCGAACATCGTCGACTTCGGCGCGTTCGTCGACCTCAACGGCATCGACGGCCTGATTCACATCTCCGAGCTGTCGTGGTCACACGTCAACCACCCGTCGGAGCTCGTCAGCATCGGCGACACCGTGCAGGTCAAGGTGCTCGACATCGATCGTGAGCGTCAGCGCATCTCGCTCGGTCTCAAGCAGACCCAGGACGACCCGTGGCAGCGCATCGTCGACACCTACAACGTCGGCGACGAGCTGGAGGGCGAGGTCACGAAGGTCGTGACGTTCGGGTCCTTCGTCGAGATCCTCGACGGTGTCGAGGGTCTCGTGCACATCTCCGAGCTCGCATCGCATCACGTGGAGAACCCGCGTGAGGTCGTGCAACCCGGTGACCCGCTGCGCGTCAAGATCCTCGAGATCGACTCCGAGCGGCGCCGCCTCTCGCTGTCGATCAAGCGCGTTGAGGGCCAGGTCCTCCCGAGCGAGACGCGTGCTCGCGAGGCCGGCCTGCCGACCCCGGCTGAGCTCGCCGTGATCGCCGCCGCCCAGGAGGGCTCGGTCTTCACCTCGGAGGGCCCGATCGGCGAAGAGGCCGAGCTGGCGCACGCGGAGGCTGCGGAACTTGCTGAAGCACGTTCCGGCGCAGAAGCCGACGACACGTCGTCGGTGGACGAGTCCGTTGCTGCAGCGCAGGAGGCTCCGGCTGAGGCCGAGGCTCCGGCTGAGGAAGCGGCGCCCGCTGAAGCGGAGCCTGCTGCCGAGGCCGAGGTCCCGGCCGAGGAAGAGGCACCGGCCGAGGAAGAGGCACCGGCCGAGGAAGAGGCACCTGCTGAGGAGGAGCCTGCCGCTGAAGCTGAGGCGCCTGCCGAGGACGCGGAGCCCGAAGCCGCACCTGAGGCGTGAGCGGCGAGCCTTCGCCACATGCTGCATCCGAGGGCCGCGCAGCCAGCGCGGCCCTCGGTCATTCCGGACCCGTGCCGTTCCTCGGACTGACCGGTGGGATGGGCTCGGGCAAGTCGACGGCGCTGCACGCGCTTGGCCGCCTCGGTGCGGCCACGATCTCGGCTGACGAGGTCGTGCACGAGCTCTACGCGACCAGCGCGGCGCTACGGGACGCGGTGGTCGGCCGCTGGGGGAGTGACGTTGCGCCGGAGGGCGTGGTCGACCGGCAGGCCGTGGCCCGCCACGCGTTCGCCACCGACGAGGACCGGCAATGGCTGGAGCGGCTGATCTGGCCGCTCGTCGGTGAGCGGATCTGGGCGTTCCGTCAGGGCGCTGACGCGGCCGATCCCGCGCCGCGTGCCGCCGTGGTCGAGACGCCGCTGCTGTTCGAGGCCGGGATGGCCCCGCTCTATGACGCGACGATCGCGGTGATCGCCGACGAGGCGATCCGTCAGCAGCGGGCCCGCGACCGCGGCTACGCCGCCGTCGACGAGCGCGATGCACGGCAGCTGTCGCAGGAGGAGAAGGCGGCGCGCGCGACCTACGTCGTCCGCAACGACGGCAGCGAACAGGACCTGGAGGCGCTGCTCGCGGACGTGCTCGCCCAGGTGACGCAGCAACCATGAGGCGCGTGCTGCCGCTGGTCGTCGTGACAGCGGTGATCGTTGCCGGCGGACTCGCACTGTCGGGCCGGCTGCCGCAGCTGCACGAGGCGGTCACCAAGATCGAGTATCCGCTGAGCCACGAGGACGTGATCCGGCAGCAGGGGCAGGAGAAGGGCGTCGATCCGGCGCTGATTGCGGCCGTCATCTACGCCGAGTCGCGGTTCGTCGAAGGGCGAACCTCCTCGGCCGGCGCGCTCGGCCTGATGCAGATCACGCCCGATACTGCAGCCGATATTGCACGCCGCTCGGGCGGCACGAAGTTCACGACCGATGACCTGGCCACGCCGCAGCTGAACATCGCGTACGGCACCTACCACCTCAGGTTCCTGCTCGATCGCTATGCCGGCCGGGTGCTGCCGGCGGTAGCCGCCTACAACGCAGGCCCCGGAAACGTTGACCGTTGGATCGCTGATGCGGCGCAGAACGGCCGGGAACTGACGGTCGCGGGCATCCCGTTTCCAGAGACCCGGGCCTACGTCGAGAAAGTGCTCACCGCGAAGTCCGAGTACCGGCAACGGTACGGGCCCGAACTCGGTCCTATGCCCCTGTCGTCCAACAATGGTCCATAAAGAGTTGCCAAACACTCGTGGACTTGACACGATGCGTATAGACGTGCGTTGTACGCCGTCTTGAATTAGGGACCCGGAATGCCGAAGAACAAGAGAGTCATGGACCTGAGCGCCCATACACCCCGCACGCGCTCGCGCGGCCCGCTCGTGAGTGGCGCGTCGGATGACCGCGGCTTCATGATCATCGAGGTGATCGTCAGCTCGATCGTGCTGGTCATCGTGGCCCTCGGCACGCTCGCTGTGATCGACAATTCCGGCGAGGCGTCGGCGATGAACCGCGCCCGTTCCGTGGCCAGTGCTCTCGCGCAGCGCGACCAAGACGAATACCGCCAGATTCCCTGGGTCACGCTCGAGGCAAAGCTTCCCGCTGACGTGGACAAGATGACGGATGCGCAGATTGCGGCGATCAGCATCCCGATCAGCAAGACCAAGACGATCGACGGCCGCCAGTATGCCGTCGACACCGTTTTGAGTGTGGTCAACAACCCGGCCGACACGAAGACGGGTTGTCTCGCCGGCTGGCCACGCAAGCGGGTTCGGATCGCGACGAGCGTGAAGGCAACTTCTGGACTGCCGAAGACGCCGATCACGATGACGACGTACCGCGCGCCGAACCTGGCTGACGGCAACGGCAAGGGCTCGATCATCGTGCAGCTCGCCAACGCCAAGGGCAAGAGCCCTGGCGAGATTCCCGTCAAGTGGACGCCCGATACGGGCACCGGCACGGATGTCAAGACCTCAGCTACCGATGGCTGCGCGGTGATGCGCAATCTCGACCCGGCCTCGGGCACGCTCACGTGGGGCATCGCAACGCCGGCGAGCGGTGAAGCCTGGGTCGATGAAAACGGAGCACGTGTCATCTCGCGCCGCGTCACGGTTGCCGCCGGCCGCACCGAGCAGCTCGCTGGCCGGTACGACAAGGCAAAGGCTGTCACGGTCAACCTCGTCGATGACGCCGGCAACCCAGCGATCTGGAACAACGTGAGCGCCGCAAACGGCGGTATCACTAGCGTCTTCAACGGCGTCCGGACGTTTCCCAAGAACGAAGACAGCCGCCTCCCGAGCAGTTCGTTCACCGTCGACGATCTGTTTCCGTTCGAAGCCCCTTATGCCCTCTATGCCGGCTCGTGCGGCGGCAACAACCCGACTGCTTGGTCGACGACCGGCGTCGATAACAGCATCTACACCCTTGCTGACGTGTCGACCACGAAGGACATTGTCCTCCCTCGCGTGACCGTGAAGACCGTCAAGGCCGACGGCACCACCGCGTCGTCGCCGGCCGCAGGCGAAGGCTGGGAGGTGTTCGTCACACCGGACGACCGGGTGAGTCAGATGGGTGCCTGGGTGCAAGGGTGCAAGAACGACGGGTTCTATCCGTCCGACAAAGAAGAGCATTTCACGCAGGGCGATACGTGGAACAGCGGCGATGGCAGTCAGCATCCGTACTGGTGGTGGTGGCCGGGATGGGTCGACAACGTCTTCACGCCCGTGGCCTCGCGGGGCTGGGGGCCAAGCATCCCTGCGACCACGTCGACGGGACCCCCGGCGACACAGGTTGCTCAGGTGCCGAACACCGACCCCACGAGCGGCACGGTGACGTTCGCCCTGCCGTACGGGATCTGGCGGGTCTGCATCCAGCGGAAGAACACCGGCACCTATGGGACGCCCGGTAGCCCCGACTACCCAAAGATGTGGAGGAACTTCAATCCCGGCAGCGACATGGTCTCGGCAACCTCGGGCCGGATCTTCAACCTGCCCGGCAAGAACTTGACCGACAACCCAGGGCGGACCCTGGTCGCGAACATGGAGAAGAAGTTCGGGGCCACGGAGTACAGGTCGGAATATTCGAATGCTCCCTGGATCAGCAGCTTCCAGGGCACGTACTCGACGGACATCTTCAAGTCGTGCGCGAACGGCTGGTGAAGTGTGACCGACTTCCGCGATGAATCCGGGTTCTCGCTGATCGAGCTGTTGGTCTCGATCCTGATCGGCATGATCGTGGTGATGGCTTTGCTGCAGTTCTTTGACGTCGGCTGGAGCACCGCGACGACCGTCGATGACCGGCAAGAGTCGACGATCCATGCGCGCTCCGATGTGACCCGCGTCGCCAATCTGTTGCAGGCGCAGGTGTGCAACGGCACCATCGGCACCGGCGCGACCGCGGCAGATGTGGCGCCGATCCACGAAGCAACGCGGGACGGGGTGGTGTTCGCGGCTGCGACCGGTGCGATCGGTGGCGCAGTCGACGGTTACAAGGCTGTGCATGACCCCGTGACCAACCAGCTCTCGATCGAGAAGATCACGCTCGGCGCGCCGGCGGCCGGCACCGGGTATTCCGCCTGGCCGTCCGGTCAGACCCTGCCAACACCCACCACCTACGCGGCGCCGGCGCCTGCTCCCGTCTTCACGTATTGGGCCTGGGACAAGACCACGGCAGATTGGGCGCCGCTCAATCCTGAAGCAGACGGATTTGTGTCGGCCGCCAACCGGCAGCGCGTCGTGCGCGTGAACATCGAGTTCAACGCCTATCCGACGCGGACGAAGAACAGCGCCGACAAGAGCCGCACGATCATGGAGGCGTCCGCGATGGTCTCCAGCAACGTCAAGAGCGAACAACTGGAGCTCGGACCGCAATGCTGAGTCGCTTCGCCAAGAGGTTCGTCACGGATCAACACGGCTTCACGATGTTGATGGTGGTCACGGCACTGTTCGCGGTGTCGATGCTGACCGTTGCCGCCTATTCGGCGACCGAGAGCGATATTCCAGTGGCGCGTGCCGACCAGCAGTCGCGCTCGGCCTATGAGGCGGCGCAGGCCGGCGTGGATTGGTATGCAGCGCTCTTGCGCACCGATCCCGAGATGTGGATGCGTTGCGGCGGCGACTCCAGCGACCCTTGGCGGCCGCTGACGGTCGAGGGGACCACGCCGCACACGGGCTGGATGAACATCGCCACTGGGACGCAGGCCACCACGGCAAATGCCGACCAGGACCGCTTCCGGGTCGAGATCCTGAAGAACGGCGCGACGAGCTGTAACGCGAGCACCCCGTTCACCACCGCGCTTGATCCGAAGGGATACCTGCGCATTCGCTCCACTGGCGCCGCCAACGGCAGGGCGCGAAGCGTCGTCGCGGTGTTCCAGCAGCAGAGCGAGTTCCTCAACTACCTCTACTTCTCGAACTGGGAGGCGCAGGACCCACAACTCTCCGGGACGTCGACCTCCTATCCGTCCGGGAGCAACCGCAACCTCTGTGACTACACGCGCAAGACTCGCGACCGTACCCCCAACGGGCTGAAGTGCATCCCGTCGACGTTCCAGGCCAACGACACCCTGGCTGGTTCGGTCCGCACGAACGACGACAGCTTCTACATCTGTAACGGCGCGAGCTTCGGCCGTGACGGGATGGACGACAAGCTGGAGGTCGCGTCTCCGGTCGCAGCGCAGTGGAATGCCGTCAAGAGCGAGAACGCATCGGCAACCCCTGCCTACAGCACGGCAGAGAATGGTTGGTACGACTGCACAGCGCCGACGCTCAACGCGGCAAAGCAGTTCTCGCACGTCACGGTGAATGCCAAAGCAGAGATCCTGCAACTGCCGCCGAACAACGTCGTGCTCAAGGACTACGCCGCGCGCAACGGAGCCGCGCACTGGCCGCGCCTCAACGGCCGCGCGTGTTTGAAATTCACCGGCGGCGACAACGTCGACGTCTACCCCCAGGCGCAGACCAACTGGGGCATCTACCCGACCAACATCAAGTGCACGGGTTCTCCTGTCTCGAAGAAGATCCCGTCCGGCGGTGTGATCTACGCCGAGAATGACCCCAACGTTCCGTGTCAGCCGCGCTATGGCACGAACTCGGCGACGAGCTACACCAGCAGTGCATCATGTGGCGACATCGCGATCGAGGGCACGTACGGCGCAAGCGTGACGATCGGCGCCGAGAACGACATCATCATCACAGGTGACCTGAAGCGCGAGGCGAACACGTCGGCTCTGCTCGGGCTCGTTGCCAACGGTTACGTGCGGATCTACCACCCGCTCAACGGTGACCCGTACTTGGCGAGCAATCAAAGTGATGGCCTGTCGCTCTGCAACAAGCCAGGCGGGGGGATTTCCGAGATCCCGTCGCCCGCATTCACCCCGGTCGCGCGGATCGACGCCGCGATTCTCTCGATGCAGCACACGCTGCAGCTCGACAACATGTTCTGCGGCACGCTGCCGAAGCTGACGGTCAACGGCTCGGTCTCGGTGTACTGGGCGGCATTCAACAAGTGGGATCCGGCGATGCCGTTCCTCCCGGGTTGGTTGAAGACGCTGCTCGGGGTGAGCGCGCGCGGGTACGTCGTTCGCGATTGGCAGTACGACGGACTGTTGAAGACGGCTCAGCCGCCACATTTCATCGCGCCGCTGAACTCCGACGGCCGGTGGATCATCCAACGTCGCACGGAGCAGGCCGGAATGCCGGTGCGGCCGGACCTCGAGTAACCCTTGTCGGCCTGAACGTCCACGCCGGCAGGGCGCGTTTGCCCTGCAAAATGGGGCCTGGTAGACGGTTGATCGATGCTCTCGGTTGAGCCGCCGCGTCCATCCACCGACACCTGGAGTACTGATGGTTTCGGGTGCTCGCAAGCTGTTGGACCTGGTGACCTCCGCGCACGCGGATGAGCGCGGCATGATGCTGATCGAAGTCCTCGTCAGCTCCGTCGTGATGATCGGCATGGGCCTGGCCACGTTTGCCGTCGTGGACTCGGCCGGCAGCACGTCGGCGCTGAATCGTGCCCGGGCGGTCTCGGTCTTGCTTGCCAAGAATGATCAGGACCAGATGCGCCAGCTGCCGTACCAGCAGGTACTGACGCGGTCGCCTGATCCGCGACAGGTGACGGTCGACGGAAAGGCCTACACCGTGACGTCCACGCTGGAGCTCGTCGACGACAACGTCGGCACCTCGGACTGCTCGTCGACGAGCCGTGCTGCCAAGTACCTGAAGATGACGTCCACCGTGTCCGTCCCATGGACGGACCTGCAGCCGGTGGTGCTCGAGACGCTGCGAGCGCCAACGCTGGGCACGGCGGATCTGGGCTCCGTCGCTGTCCGCCTGACCAACGGCGCCGGCGGCGGCACGGTGGGCGTACCGGTCATCGCCGGCCCCAGCTCTGGTGCCACGAACACGCTCGGCTGCGCCTTCATTGAAGACGTCCCCGAAGGCGCCGTCTCGGTGTCCTGGAGCAAGAGCGGCTACGTCAACGAAAACGGGCTGACCGACGTGACCGGCTCCGTGGCGGTGCGGGCAGATCTGACTGCGACCGTCACGGGCAGCTATGACCTCGCTGGCCAGGCCGACATCGCGTTCACCGACCACCGTGTCGCCGACCCCGCGACGATCGTCGCCGCCGATCGTGTTTCGTGGCGCAGCGTCTCCGCCGTCAATCAAGGCATCACCTCGGTACCCGTCGGCGAACGACGCTTTGCTTTGGCCACGCCCGGTACGACGATGGCCGCGGACACACTCTTCCCGTTCGCCAACGACTACGGGTTCTACGCTGGCGGTTGCGACGGCAACAACCCGGAACTCTACGTTGACGGATCCGGCGTGTCGAAGCGCATCCTGCCGGGCGCGAACTCGGCCGTGGCTGTGGAGCTGCCGACAATCTCCCTCACCGTGCGATCCGGTGCCACGCCGCGGTCCGGCTACGGCGTCTACGCCACGCCGAATACGACGCCGATCGCACCGAATCCCGCCTCCACGATGGAGGGCTGCACGGAGGTCATCAGTCGTGCCACCGGTAGCGCCGGAACCGTGCCGGCGCCGACCAGCGCCACCGGGACGACGAAGCTGACCTTGCCCTACGGCATCTGGAACATCTGCATCGACAACGGCAATGTCGGCAGCCCGCGCAAGTACGTCGGCCGCTTCAACAACACGCCGGTCGGGACGCCGTCACCGCTGGCGCCGACGATGATCTCCGGCCAACGCGCGGTGGATCTCGACTGGGCCACGGTCAGCACGAGCTCGGGACTCTGCGCATGAGGATCGCCGACGAAGAGGGCTTCACGTTGATCGAGCTGATCCTCTCGCTTGCGATCGGCGGCATGGTGCTGGCGGCGACAGTCGTGATGTTGACGACGGGCATGAGCAGCGCCCGCGCCAGTGACGACCGGACCGAATCGACCCAGCGTGCACGCTTGGGCTTCGACCAGATCACGCGTCTTATCGGTGCACAAGTGTGCAACGGCGTCGGCAACGCCGGATCACCAGTCGTGGCCGGCGACAAGGACCACGTGTTCTTCACCGCCAACACCGGACGGGCGGACGACGACCCGATCGGCTACGAGCTGCGCTACGAACCGTCGACCAACGAGCTTTGGGAGTATCAATACGCGCTGACCGGTGCAGAGAACCCGGCTGGGTACAAGGCTTGGGCTACGACGCCGATGAAGAGCCTGCAGCTGCTCAGCCGCGTCATCGGCCAGAGCGGCGTCAATGTCTTCCGCTACTTCGGCACCGACGACGCAGCGACAGGGGCACCGGTCGAGTTGAAGCCGGATGGGTCGTCGCTCAGTGACACCGAGCGGCCTCGCGTGCTGCGGATCGACCTGGCGCTGCGCGTGCTGCCGGAGCGAAGCCAAACGCTCGACGACCAAGGCGCGACGGTGATGACGACGCAGAACTACGTGACGAGCAACATCGTCAACGGCTCCCTGGACCAGGGGCCGCGATGTTGAGTCGACGCACCCACGACGCGCTTCGCGACGAAAACGGATTCACGCTCGTCACCGTGCTGATCACGATGACGATCATGAGCGCGATGGCCGTCATCGCATGGGGCTCGGCCACCGATGACATCTCGCTGGCGCGGCAGGATCAGGACGGCAAGCGGGCGCTGTCCGCGGCCCAGGCGGGCATCGACTGGTACGCCTATCGCCTGCGCGTCAACCCCGACTACTGGCAGCGGTGCGCTGACGTCGCTGACGATCACGCGCCGCTGACGCTGGAGGGGCCGCCACGCAGCGGTGCTGACGGCTGGCGCACGATCGCGGGCGGGTCGGCGAAGTTCCGCGTCGAGATCCTGAACACGACGAAGAATGGCGCGCCGGTTGCCTGCAGCGCCACCGATCCCTGGAGCACCGCCCTGCAGAAGGGATTCCTACGCGTCCGCGCCACCGGCTTCGCAAACGGGAAGTACCGCTCCGTGATCGCGAATCTCCAGCAGGCCAGTGAGTTCGTGCGCTTCGTCTACTTCTCGAACTGGGAGACGATGGACCCGCAGATCTCGGGCGTGACCGCGCTCGCCGCTGATGGCAAGTCGATCTGTGACCGTCCGCGAACCGAGCGTGACGCTGCTGTCGGGTCGCCGCGGTGCGTGCAGATCCAGTTCGGCTCCGGCGACACGATCAACGGGTCACTACACACCAACGACGAGACCGTCTACGGCTGCGAAGCCACCTTCGGGCGCAACTCCGGCGATGCGTTTGAAACGACGACGAACACCTGGTTCGTCGGCGGCAGCGGCGGCTACACCTGCACCGGCGGACCGCCGGTCTTCAAGGCGACGCGCAAGAAGGTCAGCCACGTCGACCTGCCGTCCGGCAACCAGGCGCTCGATCAGCTCGCACAGCCGGCGTACACGTTCTATGGTCAGACCTGCTTGGACTTCCACGGCGACGACGTGTGGGTCTACCGCGCGGGCGGGGTGACCGTCGGGCACACGCCGTGGTCACAGCTCGATCCCGCGACCGGCCGCGGCTCGGTGAAGTGCGACGGCGTCAAGACGGTGCTGCCGCTGCCCGACAACGGCGTCATCTACGTGCGCTCCGCCGGCGGTCAGTGCCAGGTCAATTACGCGGTGGCTGCGCGCACCAGCTACACGAACAGCGAGAGCTGCGGCGACGTCGCCGTGAAGGGTCAGTACGGCTCCGGCGTGACGATCGGTGCGCAGAACGACATCATCATCAACGGCAACCTGACCCGCGTCGACGGCAGTGACGCGCTGCTCGGGCTGATCGCCAACAACTACGTGCGCGTCTATCACCCGATGACCGGTGACCCCTACGGCCGCGTCTATGACCCGAGCAACCCCTGCAACGGGCTCGGCAACGTGACCTACAACGCGGTCGACACGATCCAGGCCTCGATCCTCTCGCTGCACCACTCCTTCCAGGTCGACAACTACGGCTGCGGCTCCTCGCTCGGCACGCTGACCCTGAGCGGCTCGATCGCCCAGTACTACCGCGGCACCGTCGGCGTCTTCCGCGGCAGCGGCAACAACAGTGGCTACGTCAAGGACTACCAGTACGACGACCGCTTGCTGCGCAGCCAGCCGCCGTACTTCCTGGCGCCGGCGAATGTCGAAGGACGTTGGAAGATCAACCGGCGGTCGGAAGAGCGTCCGGCGCAGCAGACGCCCTGAGCATGGGCTCTGGCGCTTGCGGTACGGCTCGGCCGCGGTCGGGTCCTGACCGTCTCGCTTAACGCCGCTTCGCGGCAGAACCGCTCGACGGCCAGGCCCGACCGCATCCGGCCTACCACGGCGCCGGCCAGCTACGAGGCCATCCGCTGCGAGCGTGGCTTCCACCACCGCGCTCATGGAGAGCGGGGCGGCGCACCGCGGCGCTGAGGGAGGGTGGGTTGGGGACGGGTCCGCGAACGGTTCTGCCGCGAAGCGGCGCTAAGTGAGCGGGCCTGTCCCCAACCCACCAACCACTACCGTCTGAGCAACGCATGCCGCCGTTCCGACTCGATTCCACCTTCAGTCCGGCCGCCGACCAGCCCCACGCGATCAGCGCGATCAGTGCCGAGATCGAGAAGGGGTCGCGGATGACGACGCTGCTCGGTGCGACCGGTACGGGCAAGACGATGACGATGGCCGGGATCATCGAGCAGACGCAGCGGCCGACGCTGGTTCTGGCGCACAACAAGACGCTGGCCGCGCAGCTCTGCAACGAGTTCCGCGCGTTCTTCCCCGACAACGCCGTCGAGTACTTCGTCAGCTACTACGACTACTACCAGCCCGAGGCGTATGTTCCGTCGAAGGACCTCTACATCGAGAAGGACTCGGCGGTCAACCAGGAGATCGACCGGCTGCGGCACGCGGCGACCGCGGCGCTGTTCGCGCGTCGCGATGTGCTGATCGTCGCCTCGGTCTCGGCGATCTACGGCCTCGGCTCACCGCAGACCTACAACGACAACCTGATCACGCTGCGCAAGGGCGAGGAGGTCGATCGCGACAGGCTGCTGCGCAAGCTCGTGCAGATCCAGTACACGCGCAACGACCAGGTGCTAGCGCGCGGCAACTTCCGCGTGCGCGGCGAGACGCTGGAGCTCTTCCCGGCCTACAGCGAGACGACGGCGTACCGGATCACCTTCTTCGGCGACGAGGTCGAGTCGTTGCACGAGTTCGACCCGCTGACCGGTGAGCTGGTGCAGGCCGATCTCGAGCACGTCGCGGTCTGGCCGGCGTCGCACTACAACGTGCGTGAGGGCACGATCGAGCGCGGCGTCGCCGAGATCAACCGCGAGCTCAACGCGCGCACCGCGGAGCTCGAGGCCGAGGGCAAGCAGCTCGAGGCGCATCGGCTGCGGCAGCGCACGCAATACGACATGGAGATGCTGCGCGAGATCGGCTTCTGCAACGGGATCGAGAACTACTCCCGGATCCTCGATGGGCGCGAACCCGGTGCCCGCCCGTACTGCCTGATCGACTACTTCCCCGACGACTTCATCTGCATGATCGACGAGTCGCACCAGACCGTGCCGCAGATCGGCGCGATGGCCGAGGGCGACCGCTCGCGCAAGTCGACGCTGGTCGACTTCGGCTTCCGCCTGCCGAGCGCGATCGACAACCGCCCGCAGACCTTCGACGAGTTCCTCTCGATCACGAAGCAGATGGTCTTCGTCTCGGCGACGCCCGGCGAGTACGAGCGCACGAAGTCCGGCCTGATCGTCGAGCAGATCGTGCGGCCGACGGGCATCGTCGAGCCCGAGGTCAGCGTCCGCGCAACGAAGAATCAGATCGATGATCTGATGAAGGAGATCCGGGTCCGCACCGACGCTCAGGAGCGCGTGCTCGTCACGACGCTGACGAAGAAGATGAGTGAGGACCTGACCGACTACCTGCTGGAGATGGGGATCAAGGTCCGCTACCTGCACTCGGAGGTCGACACGCTGGACCGCATCCAGCTGATCCGCGACCTGCGGCTCGGCGAGTTCGACGTGCTCGTCGGCGTCAACCTGCTGCGTGAGGGTCTCGACCTGCCGGAGGTCACGCTGGTCGCGATCCTCGACGCCGACAAGGAGGGCTTCCTGCGCGGTGCAACCTCGCTGATCCAGACGATCGGCCGCGCCGCCCGCAACATCAACGGCACCGTGATCATGTACGCCGACAAGGAGACGGCGGCGATGCGGACCGCGCTGAGTGAGACCGACCGCCGCCGCGCGATTCAGCTCGCCTACAACGAGGAGCACGGCATCACCGCCGCCTCGATCGTCAAGGGCATCAGCGACATGTCGGAGTTCCTGCAGGGCGAATCCAAGACGCCGAAGGGCAGGCGCAGCCGCGGCGACCGTCAGCGCCGCGCCGCCAAGACCGAGGCGATGACGCCGGCCGAACTGGAGAAGACGATCATCGAGCTGGAGGAGGAGATGGCGGCTGCGGCCGAGGACCTCCGCTTCGAATACGCCGCACGGCTGCGCGACGAGCTGCGCGAGCTGCGGCGGGACCTGAACCGGCTCAACGAGTTTGAAACGCCCAGCGTCTAGCCGCACCGAAGCGCTGGTCCTGGCGTGGTTCTCCGAGCACCGCAGACCGCTCCCGTGGCGCGAAACCGATGACCCGTACGCGATCCTCGTCAGCGAGGTGATGCTGCAGCAGACGCAGGTGGCCCGCGTGCTCGAGCGCTATCAGCCGTGGCTTGAGCGCTGGCCGTCCGTCGAAGCGCTCGCCGTGGCACCAGCCGCCGACGTCCTGACGGCGTGGGTCGGGCTCGGCTACAACCGCCGCGCGCTGCGGCTGCGCGATGCCTGCGCGATCGTCGCGCGGGACGGTTGGCCGGATGACCTGACGACGCTGCCCGGTGTCGGGCAGTACACGGCTGCCGCCGTCGGTGCGCTGGCGTTCGGTCGACGCGTCGTTCAGATCGACGTGAACGTCGAGCGCGTCCTGCTGCGCACGGGCTGGACGCCGCCGCAGGATCCTGATCCCCGGCTCGGTGAGGCGCTGATGGAACTCGGCGCGCTGCTTTGCCGCGCACGTCAGGCGGATTGCGCGCTGTGCCCGCTCAGTGGCGTGTGTCCCTCGGCGGGAACGGTTGTTGCTGCGGCTCGGGCGCGAGCCGGCCAGGGCGAACGCGAGCGCTTCGAGGATTCCGACCGCTGGGTGCGTGGCCGCATCGTCGCTGCGCTCGCGCACGGGACGGCGTTGCCGCGTGATCTAGCGCCCGGTCGGTTTGAGCGCGCTGCCGCGGGTCTGATCAACGATGGCCTCGTGATGCAGGGCGCCGGCGGTGAGCTGCGGCTCGCCGACGGGTAGGCCGGGCGTCCGCGGCCGGGTATCGTCCCTGCCATGGCAAGGAGCAGGGGAATCTTCCGCCGCAAGGCTGCGCCGGGTCAGGGCGAGATCGAGCCGGTGCGGGTCGGCGACATGCTGCCCGCCGCGCCCGAGCAGAGCGCGCGGGAGGTTGCTGACCGCGTGCGCGCGATCGTCGACGCCGCCGAGCGCAACGCGGAGGAGATCGAGCGCTTCGCCCACGCCGACGCGGAGCGGATCCGCGCCGAGGCGGCGGCTGAAGGTCAGGCGCACATCGAGCGCGTCCGCGCCTCGACCGCCGCGATCGAGCAGCGCGCTGCCGCGCTCCAGGAAGCGATGGGGGAGATCATCAGCGGCCTTGGCCGCGGGGCCGCGCAGCTGGACCGGGAGTTGGACCAGCTGTCGGTGACCGACGCTGCCCAGCCCCCCGCCGAACTTGCCGCGAGCCTCGACGAGGAGCAGCCGCCGTCCGAGCCGGAGCAGCCGGAGCAGTCGGAGCAGCCGGAGAGCGATCTTGACGGCGCGCGTCTCGTGGCGCTGAATGCTGCGCTGGAGGGTCGCTCACGCGAGGATGCCGCCACCGAGCTCGGCGAGCATTATCCCGGCGTCGATCTCGCGGCAATGCTCGATGATGTCTACGCCGAGTTCGGCGCCGCCGAAACTCCTGCGGACGCGTCGAGTTAGAGGATTGATGCGTTTTCGTCTGCTGACCGCTGTCGCACTGGCCCTGCTCGTCTGTGCGCCGGCCAGTGCGGCTGGCGCGTCGCGCGTGCCGGCGAAGTTCTTCGGTGTGATGGCCGACGGGCCGATCGACAACGGCAGCGTCCCGTTCGCGGGCCAGACGGCCGCGATGCGGCGCAACAACGTCGGGTCTGTGCGGATCGGCGTGTACTGGTCGGATATGCAGCCCTACGCGAGCCCGGAGCAGGTTCCGGCGGCGGAAGCCGGACGGTTCCGGACGATCGACGGCGTACCGACCGATTTCACGCTGCTCGATGCGCGGGTGGCGGCGGCCGCCAGCGCGGGCCTGGATCTGATGCCGGTCGTTGTGCGCACGCCGACCTGGGCGCGCAGCGAACCGGCGCAAGTGGGGTCGCCGCCGGTCGACAACGCCCAGTACGCACGGTTTCTGGAGGCGTTGATCGGTCGCTACGGCCCGCGCGGCAGCCTCTGGTCCGAGCGGCCGAGGCTGCCGAAGCGTCCCTTGCGCAGGTGGCAGGTCTGGAACGAGCCGGAGCTCGTCAAGTACTTCAGTCCTGCGGTGGACCAGAACGGGTGGGCCGCGCCCTACGTGCAGCTGCTCAGTGCGGCGTCGGGCGCGATCCGCGCGGCCGACCCCGGTGCGACGGTGGTCGCTGCAGGGGTCACGGGGCGGACCTGGGATGACCTCCACAAGATCTACGCCGCGGGCGGCCGCAAGTCGTTCGACGTCGCGGCGATCCACCCGTTCAGCGCCCGGGTCGAGAACGTCCTCAAGATCGTCCAGCTGACCCGGGCCGAGATGCGCCGCTCCGGCGATGGCACGAAGCCCCTTGCACTCACCGAGGTCTCCTGGTCATCCGGACTGGGCCGCTCCAGCTTCAACTATGGCTGGGAGACGAGCGAGGCCGGCCAGGCGGCGCGGATCCGGGCTGTGCTGCCCAAGCTCGCCGCCGAACGCCGCGCCTGGCATCTGGCGGGCGTCTGGTGGTACACCTGGGTTTCCTGGCCGCTCGGCGCGCCGAACTCGTTCGACTACGCCGGTCTGCGGCGCCAGAGCGCCGGCTCCAAGCTCGTCGACAAGCCGGCGCTGAGGGCGTGGCGCACCACGGTCCGGCGCCTGACGCAGTAACTGACACGAACATCCGTTCGTACTCGTATACTGGACCTTCGTGTCGCGCAAGAACGTCATCTCGGTCACCGGTGCGCGCGAGCACAACCTCAAGAACATCGACGTCACGATCCCACGCGACAGCCTGACGGTGATCACCGGGCTCTCCGGTTCCGGCAAGTCCTCGCTGGCCTTCGACACGATCTACGCGGAGGGGCAGCGCCGCTACGTCGAGTCGCTCAGCGCCTACGCCCGCCAGTTCCTGGGGCAGATGGACAAACCTGACGTCGATGCGATCGAGGGCCTGTCACCGGCGATCTCGATCGATCAGAAGACCACGTCACGCAACCCCCGCTCGACCGTCGGCACCGTGACGGAGATCTACGACTACCTGCGGCTGCTCTGGTCGCGGATCGGCCACCCGCACTGCCATCTCTGTGGCAAGCCGGTCGCCGGCCAGTCTGCTGAGCAGATCATCGATCAGGTGATGGAACTGCCCGAGGGTGAGCGGTTCATGGTCCTGGCGCCGGTCGCGCGCGGCCGTAAGGGCGAGTACGGCAAGTTGCTCGCACACCTTCGTGCCGAGGGCTTCCAGCGCGTCAAGGTCGACGGCGAGCTGCTGATGCTCGAGGACGAGATCGAGCTCGACAAGCGCAAGAAGCACGACATCGGCGTGGTCGTGGATCGGCTGGTGATGCGCGGCGACCTGCGCAAGCGGCTCGCCGACTCGATCGAGACGGCCGTGGCGCTTGCGACCGGGATGGTCGAGATCGAGACCCTGCCGCGTGACGGCACGGACGGCACCACGACGCTCTACTCCGAGCAGTTCGCCTGCCCCGACCACGGGCCCGTGATTCCCGAACTCGAACCACGGATCTTCTCCTTCAACTCGCCGCACGGTGCCTGTGACCGCTGCCTCGGCCTTGGCGCGCACATGGAGATCGATCCCGGGATGGTGATCCCCGACCCGACGCTGTCGATTGCGCAGGGCGCGATCGCCGTCTGGCCCAACGGCGCACCGCAGTACTACCAGCAGGTGATGGAGGCGATCGCCCGCGAGTACGGCGTGTCCCTGGAGACGCCGTGGAATGCGCTCGAGGAGGCCGAGCGGGACCTCTTCCTCTACGGCCTCGGTGGTGACCGCGTCACGATCACCTACGAGAACCGCTTCGGACGCACGCGGACGTACGCGACGCAGTACGAGGGGATCATCTCCAACCTCGAGCGTCGCTACCGCGAGTCGGACTCGGACGCCTCACGCGACAAGATCGAGCAGTACATGGCGACCGTCGCCTGCCCGGACTGCGGCGGCGCGCGGCTGCGACCCGAGTCCCGCGCCGTCCTCGTCGGCGGGGTGGCGATCCACGAGTTCTGCGGCATGTCGGTGCGGCGGGCGCTGCTGTGGCTGGAGCAGGTGGAGCTGACCGAGACCGAGCGGCACATCGCGCGCCTGATCGTGCGCGAGATCTCCGAGCGCCTGCAGTTCCTCGAGAACGTCGGTATCGGCTATCTCTCGATGGATCGGGCGTCGGCGACGCTCTCCGGCGGTGAAGCGCAGCGGATCCGGCTGGCGACACAGATCGGCTCGGCGCTGGTCGGGGTGTTGTACGTGCTCGATGAGCCGTCGATCGGCCTCCACCAACGTGACAACTCCAAGCTGATCACCACGCTGGAGCGGTTGCGGGACCTCGGCAACACCGTGCTGGTCGTCGAACACGACGAGCAGACGATGTTCGCCGCCGACCACGTGATCGACATCGGTCCGGGCGCCGGGGAGCATGGCGGGCGCGTCGTTGCTGAGGGCACGGCGAAGCAGGTCATGGCCGTGCCGGAATCGCTGACCGGGCAGTTCCTGGCGGGCAAGCAGGAGATCGCGCTGCCGAAGGCCCGCCGCAAGCCGACCGGTCAACTCGAGATCCGCGGCGCGCGGGAGCACAACCTGCAGGGGGTGGACGTCGACGTGCCGCTCGGAGTCATGACGTGCGTGACCGGTGTCTCCGGTTCCGGCAAGTCGACGCTGGTCAACGAGATCCTCTACAAGTCCGTCGCCAACCGCCTGCACCGCGCGCGGCACCGGCCCGGTGCTCACGCGGCGGTGCTGGGTCTCGATCAGCTGGACAAGATCATTCAGATCGACCAGTCACCGATCGGCCGCACGCCGCGCTCGAACCCGGCGACCTACACCGGCTTGTTCGACGTGATCCGCGACCTCTATTCCAAGACGCCCGAGGCGCGGGCTCGCGGCTACAAGGCCGGACGCTTCTCGTTCAACGTCAAGGGTGGGCGGTGCGAGGTCTGCAAGGGCGACGGTCAGATCAAGATCGAGATGCACTTCTTGCCGGACGTCTACGTGCCGTGTGAGCAGTGCCACGGCAAGCGGTACAACCGCGAAACGCTTGAGGTCCGCTTCAAGGGCAAGACGATCGCCGATGTGCTCGCGATGCCGGTCGAAGAGGGCGTTGAGTTCTTCCAGCACATCCCGAAGATCCACCGCAGGCTGGTGACGCTGCGCGACGTCGGCCTCGGCTACATCCGGCTCGGGCAGCCGGCGACGACACTCTCAGGCGGCGAGGCGCAACGGGTCAAGCTCGCCACCGAGCTCTCGAAGATCGCCACCGGCCGCACGCTCTACATCCTCGACGAACCGACCACCGGCCTGCACTTCGCTGATGTGCAGAAGCTGCTCGAGGTGCTGCAGCGGCTGGTCGACGCCGGCAATTCGATCGTCGTGATCGAGCACAACCTCGACGTGATCAAGACCGCTGACCACCTGATCGACATGGGCCCAGAGGGCGGCGAGGAGGGCGGTTCGGTGGTTGCCACCGGCACACCGGAGGCGATCGCCGCCCACGTCACCTCGTACACGGGCGCGTTCCTGCGTCCGCTGCTGCCGGCAGCCAAGTCCCGCTCGCGCCGTCCGCGCGCCGAGACACCGGCACTCGTGTAGGTGAAGCCGTACGCCTCGGCGTGTACCGTCTCGGTCCGATGGCCGCAGATCCGCCCGACCCCTCCGTCGTCACCGTTGTCGGTCCTGACCGCGCGACGTTGCTGACCGATCTGACGTTGCGCTACGGGCAGATCGAGCTGCTCGCCGAGCGCGAAGTCAGTGATGATTCAGGGCAGCGGGTGATCGAGCTGACGATCCGCCATCGGCCCTTCACCGCAGACTTCGCGGACGTCGCGGACGCGGCGCCCGAACAGCCGCCGGCCGCCGTGAAGGCAGCAGACGCTGTCGTGGAACCAGCCGCCGCAGAGCCGCTGCACGCGGTGGAGAAGGCTGACGCCGAGCCCGAGCCCGAGCCCGAGCCCGAGCCCGAGCCCGAACCCGCGGTCGAGCCCGAGCCCGAGCCCGAGCCCGAACCCGCGGTCGAGCCCGAGCCTGAGCCGGCCGTCGAGGAGGTCATCCCGCCTCCGCCCGTTGCCGAGCGGCCGCGGCCGCCTGCCGCGGCGCCGCCGCCTCTGGCCGAGTCCGATGATCCCACGACCGTGCTCGGGCAAGCGCGTGCGGCCGCGCGACTGGCGCTCGATCAGGGTCACGCCGACGCGGCCGTGATCGTCGAGGACGCGCGGACGCAGGCGGCGAGGATCATCGCAAGCGCGAACGAGGAACTGGAGCGCGAGCGCCAGGAACTGCTTGCTGAGACACGCGCCCTGCGCGACGGCGAGCAGGCGCGGATTGACGGCCTTGTCGCGGAGCGGGTCACGAAGCTCGAGCGGGAGCTGCTCGAGGATCATGATCGCCGCGTGGCCGAGGAGGTCGAGGTTGCGCGTGAGAAGCTCGAGACCGACCACCTGCAGGCGAAGCGTGCGGCGCAGGAGGAAGCGCACGCGATCACGCAGACCGCGCATCGGGACGCACGGGCGCTACGGGCGGAAGCTGACGCCGAGGTCGAGAAGGCACGTTCCGAGGCGCGGATGCTCGTGCGCGACGCCCGCAGTCACGCCGAGTCGCTGCTGAGCGAAGCCCGCGCGCAGGTCGAGGCGTCCGGTGCGCAGTCCCAGGCGCTCGGCGAGATCGTGCGCGATCTGGGAGCCCAGCTACGCGAGACCGGTCAGGAGCTGACGCGGCAGCTGCGCGAAGCCCAGCAGCAGATCGCGAACGAGACAACCGTGCATGCGGTCCAGGATCGCCTCGCGGCGGCGCAGCCCGAACTGCCGGAGCCGGCAGTGAAGGACGATGAGCCGGGCTCCGAGCCGACCTAGGCTCCACCCGTCATGGCCCTCATGACGCTGGAACAGGCTCGGCTGTGGTCACAGAAGTGGCGCTGGTATGAGCAGAACACGATGCCCTGGAACCGGGCCCGCATCCACGCGGCGTTCGCGCGACGCTCGGCCTACTGTCGCTGGCCGATTCACGGCAATGTGCTGGAGGCACTCAGGGACGGGCGACTGACCCTCGGTGCGCAGGTGCACACCGAGCCGAACGTCTGGATCACCGTGGGACCCGCGGCAGCGGTCACGATCGGTGGCGGCACCTTTCTCAACCAGGGCGTGATGGTCGCGGCGGTGGACCGGGTCGAGATCGGCGCGCATTGCATGTTCGCCAACGGCAGCTTCATCACCGACGGCAACCACCGCTTTGACGACCCCGAGCGGCCGGTTCCCTGGCAGGGATTCAGCTCCAAGGGCCCGACGATCATCGGCGACAACGTCTGGGCGGGCGCCAACGTGGTGATCACGAGCGGCGTGACCGTCGGTGAGCGCTGTGTGATCGGCGCGAATTCGGTCGTCACCGAGGACCTACCCCCGTTCTCGATTGCCGCCGGCGCTCCGGCCAAGGTGATCAGAACGATCGAGTACCGCTAGGCTCGCGGCCGATGAGCGACGTTGACGATCAATTCGCCGCGCTTGGATCACGGCGCGGGGCCCCTGTCTGGCTGGTGTTCAGTGCGTTGATCCTGATGATCGCCGGCCTGCTCACCGTCGGCGACTACGTGGCGCACGTCGATCAGGGCGTGCTGTCCTACCGCGACCCCGATCGCGGATCGCTGTTTCCCGGCCAGCCGACCGCCGCGGTGTTTCTCGGCTTTCTCGGCCTGGCGGTGGCGATCGTCGCCGTCGGCGGGATCCTCTTCCGCGGCACGAAGGCACCCGGGTGGCGGAAGTCGGTGCTGAGCATCGCGCTGTTCTTCGCGCTCTATTACCTCAGCGGCACCTTCAAGGAGCATCCGATGGGCCTGTACGTCGCGTTCATGCTGATCTGGCTGCCGCACCTCGCGTTCACGGGCCTCGATCTCCGCAAGCTGGTGGTGTTCTCGGTGCTGCTCGGCGTGCTCGGCCCGGTCGCCGAGGGAATGCGGTCGGACAGCGGGTTCTTCACCTATGCCGACCAGGACGCCTACTTCGTCCCGCTCTGGCTGAGCGCCCTGTACTTCAACGGCGCGATCGGTCTAGCGGCGCTCGTCAGCACCGTCGATGCGGCGCGCCGACGCTAGGTCGGCGCGGAACGCGGTCAGCTCCTCGTCCGGAACCGTGTAGCCATGGTCCGGACTCGGGTAGTGCCGTGATCGCACGTCGGCCGCGAACGCGGCGACACCGGAGACCATCTCGTCGAGGAGGTCCGCGTAACGCTGCACGAAGCGGGCGCCGCGTCCTTCGCGGATCCCGAGCAGGTCGTGGAAGACCAGCACCTGGCCGTCGGTGTCCGGTCCGGCACCGATGCCGATGATCAGGGCGTCCATCGCCGGCATGATCGCGGTCGCCACCGCGCTCGGAATCGCCTCGAAGACGATCGAGAAGCAGCCTGCCGCCTGCAGCGCCAGTGCCTCGTCATGGACCCGCATCGCTGCTGCTGCGGTGCGGCCCTGGGCCTTGTAGCCGCCGAGCGCGGTCGAGGTCTGGGGTGTCAGCCCGACGTGGCCCATCACCGGAATTCCGGCGTTGACGATCGCACGGGCACGCGCGACGGATGTTGGTCCGCCGCCCTCGAGCTTGACGGCGTCGCAGCCGGCCTCCTTGACGAAGCGCATCGCCGTCGTGATCGCCTGCTCGTCCGAGACCTCGTACGAGCCAAAGGGAAGATCACCGACCATGAAGGGGCTCGTCAGGCCGCGGCGGACGGCGCGCGCGAGGATCAGCAGCTCGTCCAGCGTCACCGCGACAGTCGAGTCGTAGCCGAGAACGGTCATCGCGCCGCTGTCGCCGACGAGCACGAGGTCGACGCCGGCCTTGTCGGCGACGAGCGCGCTCGGGTAGTCGTAGGCCGTGACCATCACGAGCGGCTCGCCCGTGCGGCGCTTTTCGGCCATCCGGTGCAGGGTGACCGGCATCCGGGAGGCGTCGTTCGGGACGGTGATGTTGCGCATCGTGGACATGGCTGACTCGTTTCTGTTGATCTGATCGGTTGACGCGCTCAGCTGAGGAGCGTCGCCACCGCCGCATCGATATCGATGATGGTGTTGGTGTCCTTCTCGACGTGCACGACCTTGGGCTCGTAGGAGTCCATGTCGGCCGCGTCGTACTGCGCGTAGGAGATGACGATGATCGTGTCACCGCGGTGCACGAGCCGGGCGGCCGCACCGTTGACCTTCATCGCGCCGGAGCCGCGCTCGCCGGCGATCGTGTAGGTCTCGAAGCGGGCACCGTTGTCGACGTCGACGACGTGCACCTGCTCGTGCTCACGGATGTCCGCGGCGTCCAGCAGATCGGCGTCGATCGTGATCGAGCCGACGTAGTGCAGGTCGCAGTCGCTGACCGTCGCGCGGTGGATCTTGGACTTGAGCATGGTGCGGTACATCGTGGTGTCAGAGCTCCGATGGGATGAGGATGTTGTCGATCAGGCGAACGCCGCCGACCGTGGCGGCGACCAGCAGAATGCATGCGGTGGGGACGGCGAAGCGGTCGACCGGGATCAGCGTCGCGGCGTCGCAGAGTTCCAGATACTCGGGTTCGATGTCGTGCGCGGCGAGGACAGCCGACGCTGCCTCGAGCACAGCGTCCGCTCCCCGCGGCTGCGCGTCGGCGCCGGCGGCGAGCGAGCGATGGATGCCGAGGGCCTGCTCGCGTGCAGCGGCGGAGAGCCGCGCGTTGCGGCTTGAGCGGGCAAGTCCGCCCGACTCGCGCACCGTCGCGCCCCGCAACACACGAACCGGCAGGTGGAGGTCACGGACGAGGCGCTCGACCACCAGGAGTTGCTGGGCGTCCTTTGCGCCGAAGATCGCAACGTCCGGCCCGACGATCGACAGCAGCTTGGTCACGACGGTCGTCACACCGTGGAAGTGGGCGGCGCCGCGATGCGCCCCTTCCAGGGTCTCGGTGAGCGGGCCGGTCACCCGCACCTCGGTGCAGAAGCCGTCCGGGTAGAGCTCCTCGGCGGCCGGGGCGAACACGAGGTCGGCGCCGGCGCCGGCTGCGAGGGCGACGTCGCTGTCGAGATCACGCGGGTAGGCGGCGAGATCGGTCGCGTCGTTGAATTGGCTGGGGTTGACGAAGATCGAGACGACAACGAGATCTGCGGCCTGACGTGCCTGCTCGATCAGCGACAGATGACCGTCATGGAGTGCGCCCATCGTCGGGACGAACGCGATCGTGCGATCCGCACCCCGTGCAGCCGACAGCACCTCCCGGACGTTGGCAACCGTCGTGACGACCTGCACGGTCTGGAGCGTCATGCCACAGCCTCAATGCGCCGTGCCGCGAGCGCCTCGGTCTGGTTCAGGAGCGCATCGAACACCGGCAACAGCTCTGGTGCCTGATCGGCGACCGCGCTGCGCTGACGTTCGACCGTTGCGTGATCACCGCGGGCGACGGGCCCGGTGAGCGCGAGCTCGGCCCCGAGTCGCTCCCAGTTCTCGACGCTCGCGCGCACGAGCGGGGCGAGTTCCTGGCGATCGACGCCGGACACCTGCTCGGCGACCGCCAGCAGCGTGACCAGGAAATTGGAGGCGATTGAGGCACCGGCGTGGTAGGCGGCGCGTTCACCGTCGTCCACGCTGAACGTCCGCAGGCCCAGGGCGTCCGCCACTGCGCTCGCGGCGGTCTCGGCGGCCGGACTGCCGGCCGACAGGGCGGCTGCCGCGCCGGTGAACTGCGCTCCTGTTCCGGTCACCGTCATCAGCGGGTGCAGCGAAAAGGCGTTGTGCGGGGCGAGGGGAGCGAGCGAGGTGGCACCCGAGCAGTGACCGACGATCAACGACGCGCGCGGCGTCAGCGCCGACGCGGCGGCACCGATCTCGGCGTCAGGGACGGCAAGGATGACGAGGTCAACGTCCGCAGGATCGGCGCCGCGGCCCAGCGGGCCGATCACCTGCCAGCCGGCGTCGTTCAGCGCAGCGACGAGCGCGGCTCCCATACGGCCGGGGCCAACGACGGCACAGCGATAGCTCGTGGCTGTCATGTCAGTGCATCGATTCTCGGTCCAGCTCCACGCTTGCCGTGGATGCCGGTCGCGACATCAGTGACTACCCATTGTACGGACTAGGGAGACAGTGTCCACTGTGCGCCTGGACACCTGGCGCGCGTGTACGGTCTGGCTGTGGTCGAAGATGCCGTCGCACGGCGGGAGCAGCTGAAGGACGTGTTCACCGCGGCGCGCGGTTGCACGCGATGTCTGCAACTCGTGGAGACGCGGACGCAGGTGGTGTTCGGGGCGGGCAACGCTGATGCCGAGCTGATGTTCGTGGGGGAGGCGCCGGGGCAGATCGAGGATGAGCAGGGGCTGCCGTTCGTCGGCCGCGCGGGCCAGCTGCTCGATCAGCTGCTTGCGGAGATCGGCCTGGCGCGCGACGACGTCTTCGTGACCAACGTCCTGATGTGCCGGCCACCGGGCAATCGCGATCCCCACCCCGTGGAGGTTCAGCGTTGTCAGGAGTGGCTGTGGCAGAAGCTCGAGCTGGTCCGACCGAGCGTGGTCTGCACGCTGGGGAACTTCGCTACGAAGCTGCTGCGGGCCGAGCAGACCGGCATTACGCGCATTCACGGTCAGGCGGAGGAGCGGCAGCTCGGCGCCATCAACGTGCGACTCCTGCCGCTGTTCCACCCGGCGGCTGCGCTGTACACACCTGCCAACGTCGAGCTGCTGCGCGCGGACATGGCGCAGATCCCGGAGCTCCTGGCACGCGGTCCGTTGCCGCCGCCCGCGCCGGCACCCGAGGCGTCCGTGCGCGAAGCGGTGCCCGCCAGCGTCGACGAGATGGCGCCGCGCGATGACGTGGACCAGCTCGGGCTCTTCTAGCGCTGCCGGCGACGGGCCGTGACGAGTGCACGCAGCTGGCGGAGCGGACGGCTTGCACCCTTGCGCAGCAGGCCGCGCAGCGCGGCGCTGCGCAGAAATCCTGCAGCCTGTGCGAGGTCATCCCAGACAACGGCGCGCGATCCCAGCGTCGCCTGCACCACCGTGCGCCGCCGCCGGGCAAGGAGCTCGTACGGCTCGCCGCCATAGGCCGGCCGTGTGGCATGGCCGCCGCGGTGCGTCATCACGATCGACGGGTGAAGGACCGTCGGCACGTCGGTGGCCTGCGCCCTGAGACAGAGGTCGAGGTCCTCGTAGAAGAGGAACTCAGCGGCGTCGAAGGGGCCGAGCGCTCGCAGGCGGTCACTCCGAGCAGCGACCGCCGCCGCGATCGCCCAGCCGACGACCGTCGTCCCGCGCGCACGCCAGGGAACCAGAGCTCGCGGCAGGAGGCGGGCCGGCAGCAGCGCGGCCGCCAGCGCCGCCGGTGAGCCCGGGCGCAGATGGGCGCTGTCCTGCACGCTGCCGTCCAGATTCAGCAGGCGCGGCACATGCAGTGCGTCCTGCTCGGTCGCAAGGCACGCCAGGGCGCCGAGGGACCCGGGGGCGGTGACGACGACGTCCGGGTTCAGCAGGATCGTCACGGGCTCGGCAAGCTGCGCTATCGCGGCATTGTTGGCGGCGCCGAAGCCGACGTCGCCGGCGACGATGACCTCGCAGCCGGCTGTCCGGGCGCGCTCCGGGCCGGCGTCGGTGGAACCGGCATCCACCACGACGACGCGTGCCGGCGCGGGATCGGCGGTGGCAAGCGACGCCAGCAGGCGCTGCAGATCGGGCTCGGAGTTGTGCAGCACCACCACCACGGCGTATGGCGGCGTGGTCACGCGCCGACCTCCCGCAGGACCGCCGCGAGTTCAACGCCGGCGGCGTCCCAGCTCCGTGGCGGCGGGAGCTCCGCGACAAGACGCTCGCGTTCGCCCGGCAGTGCGCGCAGTGCTGCGGCGAGCGCTGTGACATCCCCGGGCGGCACTCGCAAGGTGCCGGGCAGCTGCAGCGTCGGCAGATCGGAGACGATCGACGGGACACCGTGAGCCGCCGCTTCGCGCGGCGGGAACCCGTGTCCCTCCAGCAGCGACGGCAGCACGACGGCCAGCGCCCCCGCGTAGAGCCGCTGGAGTTCAACGTCATCCACGGCGCCGAGTCGCTCGCCGACCGCGATCGAGACACGCCCCTCGCCAACCAGCACGAGGTCCGCGTCGAGATCCGCCTCGCGCCAGGCCGCCGCCAGAACCTCGAGGCCCTTGCGCGGCTCGAGCGCGCCGACGTAGAGCAGATAGGGACGCTCGCGGACGGCAGGGGCGGCCGCGCTGAACGTCACACCGGGCTCGATCACCAACGGCTTGGGACCCCAGCGCCGCTCCACCTCCTCGGCGACGGACGCGGCGTCGCAGACAACCCGCGCCGCGTCGCGGACCAGCGACGGCATCCGCAGCAACCGGTGCCACAGCCGCTCGTAGCGCGTGAAGTCCTGGGGGCGGGCGAGCCACGAGAGGTCATGCACCGTGAGCACGTACGGCCCGCCCGGAGCGCCGGGCGCAGGGGCCGGCAGCCAGGCAACGTCGGCGCCGAGACGGCCCCGCAGCGTCGGCCGCCGCACGAGCATCGCCGCGCCGTGCACCGCGCGCGAGGAGTGGTCGGTGCGGACAAGGGTGACGCCTGCGAGGGACGGGATCTCCGCGCGACCCGGCACCAACGCGCGGACCTCGGAGATCTCCGGCTGCCGGGCGAGCGCCACGCACATCTCCCTCGTGTAGCGCGCGATGCCGCGGTGAGCGGTCAGGTGGCGCGCGTCGACAGCGACAATCATCGCGCCGGACGCTATCGGTCCCGATCGAAAACCCCTGCAGCGACGCTGTGGCAGAAGTAGACTGCAACACGAAATGAACACCGAGGCCCCCAGACGGGTCGCCCTGGTGCACGATTTCCTACTCGACCTTCGGGGAGGCGAGCGGGTCTTCCTGTCCCTCTGCGACCTGTTTCCCGACGCCGATATCTTCACGGCCGTCTACGACCCGGTAGGCACCGAGGGACGTTTCGAGGGCCGCACCGTCCACACATCGTTCCTCCAGCGCCTGAGGCCGGACAGCAGCTCGTTCCGCCGCTACCTGCCGCTGTACCCACAGGCGATGGAGGGTCTCGACCTGCGTGGCTACGACCTCGTGCTGTCGAGCTCGTCAGCGTGGGCCCACGGTGTGCTGCCGGCAGCCGATGCGGTCCACGTCTGTTACTGCCACAACCCCTTCCGTTATGCCTGGAACGAGCGCCAGGCGACGCTCGACGCGCGGCCGCTGCCGGTGCGCCTGCCGCTCAGCGCGGTGCTGTCGCGCTGGCGGCAGTGGGATTGGATCGCCGCTCAGCGCGTCGATCGCTACATCGCGAACTCGGAAACCACGCAGCAGCGCATCGCCCGCTACTTCACCCGTGAGTCCGAGGTCGTGCACCCGCCGGTGGCGATCGATCGCTTCACCCCGGGCGCGGTGGGCGACCGCTATGTCGTGCTGTCGGAGCTGATGGCCCACAAGCGGATCGAACTGGCCGTGCGCGCGTGCAACGAGCTTGGGCTGCCGCTGAGCGTGATCGGCGACGGCCCCGACGCAGGACGTCTGCGCCGGTTGGCCGGCCCGACGATCGAGTTCTGTGGCCGGCTGAGTGATCGTGAAGTGGCGCTCCGCCTGCAGTCGGCGAAGGCGATGATCGTCGCCGCGACCGAGGAGTTCGGGATCGCCGCGGTTGAGGCGCAGGCGGCCGGTCGGCCGGTGATCGCGTTGGCCGAAGGTGGCCTGAAGGAGACCGTGATCGAGGGCGCGACCGGCACGTTCTTCGCGCAGGCAACGGTGTCGTCGCTGGTCGGCGCACTGCAGCGCTTCGATCCCCTGCGGATCGATCCGTTGAACTGCGTCGCGAGCGCCCAGCGCTTCGGTCTCGACACGTTCACCAGCGGCGTGCTGCGCGTGATCGAGGAGGCGATCGAGGGCGGCCCCCGGATCCGGCCCGCGCCGCGCTCTGGCGTGCCGCGCGGCCTGACGCTGGCCGGACGACCCGCGGCCTGAGCCGGATCGGATCGACGCGATGACGAGCATCCCGGGACGCGCCGCTGTGGTTGCCATCGCTTTGGCCGGGCTTGCGTTCGGCCTGTCGTGGCGCGCCGACGCAGCTTCGTGCGAGCACCACCGCCAGAGCTTCCTCAAGCTCGCGCTGCGCGAGCAGGCGACTGCCGATGACGCACGCAGCCTCGCCGATCACTGCGCGGACACCGAGCAGCTCGCCGCCGTCGCGGCCGGCTACGCGCGGACCGACCGTGCGCTCGCCGAGCAACTCGCCGAGGTCGCGGTCGATCGCGCGCCGGAGACGTTTGCTCCCTGGGCCGCGCTTGCGCTGTCGCGGCCGGCCGGCAGCGCCGGCGCGCTGGTCGCGTGGCGCCGTGCGAAGGCGCTCAATCCGCGTTGGACGCTGCCCGCTCCGCGCTGAGGGCGAGCCCGATCAGGCTGACGCTGACCGCCGTGACGGCGGGAACCTGCCAGTGCCAGTCCGACGCTGAGGCGACCGCCCAGGTGAGCAGCGCGGCTGCGGATCCGGCGACCGCCTCAGGGTCGGTGCTGCGGCGCAGCGCCAACACCACGCCCGCTACCGCTGCGACCAGCAGCAGCAGCCCGGCGAGCCCCAGCTCCGCAGCGGTCTCCAGCGGCAGGGAGTGTGCGTTGACGACCTTCTCGTCGATCGTGCGGTGCTTGAGCCAGGCGCCGGCGTAGCTGCCCACACCATGACCGATCAGCGGTCGGCCCGCGCACTGGTCGACGGCGACCCGCCAGTACTGGGCCCTGTTGCTGCCTGTTGCCGTCAGGCGGGTCGCCGAGGCGCCGAAGGAGTTGGACCCTTCGTCGCTGCGGCTGAGCAGGGCCGTGGCGAACGGCAGCGCGACCGCGGCGGCGATCAGGCCGATCAGCAGCTTGCGGGCGGCGGGCGCCGGCGCCGCCGGATCGCTGCGCCAGCGCGGCACGAAGCGGAAGGCGAGCACGCCGGCCAGCAGGCTGAGCACGACCAGGAGCGCGAGCCAGGGCGCTCCGTTCGAGGATCCTGTCGCGGCGGCCCGCAGCGACGGGAACGGCACCGTCGTCAGCACCCCGGCGCCGGCAGCGAGCAACACTGCCGACAGGGCCTGAAAGCGCGAGGCCGCGCGGTCCAGGAGCGTCAGCAGGAGCAGGCCAGCGGCCGCAGCGGCGATGCCGACGCGCGAGAAGCTGAGCTCGAGGCCGACGGCGAGGACCGGGGTGGCGGCGAGGGCGGCGGCGCGGACAGCGAGCGGCCGCGTGCGATCGCCGATCACGCGGGCGCAGAGAACGAGTCCCAACGCTGCCAGCAGCCCTTCGGCGTTCCAGTAGCCGATCGGCGTGAACAGCCGCCCGCCGGCGCGGGCGGAGTCCGCCGTCTGGAAGACGTCGCTGAGCGCGCGCTGGAGCAGGCCGTAGCCGATCACGACGAACCCTCCGGCGGCGAGCACCGGCTCGACCAACCGGCGCATGGCCGCGCTGTCGACGAGCTGCAGGAAGACGGCGTACAGCAGTGCCGCGTAGCCGAGCACGAGCTGCGTCGCCACCCGCCAGCCATCGAGATCCGGTGTCCAGGCGTGGCTGCCCGCGGTGAGCGCGCTGAGCGCGACAATGCTGCCGAGTGCCAGACGGCCACCGGTGCCGCGCGGCAGCAGCGGTCCGCTGGTGCTCAGCGCGCTGACCGCCAGCGCCGCGAACGACACGGCGACGAAGCCGGCGCGCGCGATCGCCGAGGTGCCGCCGCTGGTGAAGGCCAGCACGGTCGGGATCGCGAGCGTGCTGGCCAGGAGTGCCTTGCGGCGCATAGTCGTGCAGCCTACGGCGTGCCCTGCCCGGACCCTTGCCTAGACTGCAGCCGATGGTGATCAGACGCTCGTTGTTGTCGATGCTGGTGGCACTGTGCCTGACGCCGGCCGTTTCGGTTCCGCTCGCGGTCGCGCAGAGCGCCGGTGACGACCAGTACTCCGATCCGTTCGAGAACACGGGCGGCGGCAAGACCTCGGGTGGAAGCTCCAAGGGCAGCGGCAGCAAGAGCAGCTCGGGCAACAGCGGCGCGGCGCAGCCCGCACCCGCTGCCGCGACGCCGGCCGCGCCGACGCAGCCCGGGGTCAGCCAGCTGCCGCGCACGGGGCTGGACCTACGGCCGCTCGTCGCGGCCGGTCTGGTGCTCCTGATTGCCGGCTTCGCGCTCGTCCGGTGGTCGGGCGCTGCCCGCTGACCGACACCACGTGACGCACTCGGCCGCGGAGACCGAGGCGGTCGGTGCTGCGCTGGCGCGCGAGCTGGACGCGGGCGACGTCGTGCTGCTCAGCGGCGAGATGGGCAGCGGCAAGTCGACTTTGGTCCGCGGCGCTGCACGGGCACTGGGATTTCAGGGGCCCGTGACGAGCCCTACGTACGCCCTTGTTCATCGCTACGAAGGTGGGCGGGCACCGATCGCGCATCTCGATCTGCATCGGCTCACAGCGGTCGCGGCGGACGACGAGGGCCTGATCGATGACCATCTGACGCCTGAGGCGATCGGCTTCGTCGAGTGGCCTCAGCTGGTCGTTGAGCTGTTGCCCCGTCCTCCGCGCGCCACCGTGCAGCTGGACCACGGTGAGGACGACACGCGGTCGATCACCGTCAGAATGATGCGCTGACGTGCTGTTGGCCTTCGACACCTCCACGCCCGCAACCGTCGTCGCGGTCGCGACGAGCGACGGCACGCTGCTGGCCGAGGGACGTCACGATCCGGCAGAGGGCGAACGCCCCGGCCACACGACGCAGCTGCTGGCACGCGCCGAGACGGCGCTTGCCCAAGCAGGTGCGGGCTGGCCGGACGTGGCCCGGCTGGGTGTCGGGATCGGACCGGGGGGCTTCACGGGACTCCGCGTCGGGCTGGCCACCGGCCGGGCGCTGGCTGCGGCGCTGGGCGCCGAGACCGTCCCGCTGCTCTCGCTCGACGTCTTGGCGTCCGGCGAGATGGGGACGGCGCTGATCTCGGTGATCGACGCCCGCCGCGCGGAGGTCTTCGTCCGCGCCTACGACGGCAATGGTCAGCCGGAGGGCGAAGCGCGCGTCACCGAGCCGGCGGCGCTTGACGGCGCCGGCCGTCTCGCGGTCGGTGACGGTGCGGTCCGCTATCGCCGGATCCTCGGCGAGCTCGGGTTGGTTGTGCCCGGCGACGAGGACCCGCGGCATCTGATCCAGGGCGCAGCACTCGCGCTGATGACGGCGAGCGCCAGGCCGGCGCCGCTGCTGCCCGCGTACCTCCGTGAGCCCGACGCGCAACCGAGGCAGGGATGACGGCGAGACTGCGCAGTACGGCGAGCACGGTGGTCGTACGCGGCGGCCAGTTGGAGGTCCGTGTGCTCACGATGGCCGATGTCGAGCAGCTCTTGGTCGTCGAGCGGGCGTCGTACCGATCGCCGTGGTCGGCGGGCATGTTCCTGCTCGAACTCGCCAAACCTCGGGCCCTCAACCTCGGGGCCTGGGACGGCGAGCAGCTCGTGGCGCACGCGGTACTCGCGCCGTACGACGCCGTCTGGCATCTGCTCAACCTGGCGGTCTGCCCGGCACGCCGGCGACAGGGCATCGCGCAGGCTCTGCTCGGCGACGCGCTGCGGCGGCTCGAGGATCGCGCGATCCTCGAAGGGACCGAGCCGCTGCGGGTCACCCTGGAAGTCCGGCGCAGCAACATCGCGGCGCAGCAGCTCTACCGGCGGTACGGCTTCCTGCCGGCCGGGATCCGCCCGCGCTATTACGCCGATACCGGGGAGGACGCGTTGATCCTCTGGCGCACACCGGCAACACTGCGCGGCAGACTGACCGACGTGCCCAACGTCGACCCGCGGCTCGCGACGGAGGGCCCATGACCCTCACACTCGCGATCGAGACCTCGTGCGACGACACCTGCGCCGCGATCGTCGGCGGCGCGCATGCGAGCTCGGGCGGCACCGTTGTCAGCAACATCGTCGCGTCGCAGCTCGACCACGACCGTTTCGGCGGCGTCGTGCCGGAGATCGCCGCCCGCGGGCACCTGCTGCAGATGCAGCCCGTATTGGACGAGGCGCTGCAGCAGGCACAGGTCACGCTCGGCGACATCGATCGCGTGGCTGTCACGATGGGTCCCGGGCTGACCGGCGCCCTGCTGATCGGCGCAGCGACCGCCAAGGCGATCGCTGCCGCCCGTGGTCTGCCGCTGGTGGCCGTCGACCACCTGCACGGGCACATCTGCGCCAACTTTCTCGAGCCGGAGCCACTGGCGCCGCCGTTTCTCTGCCTGGTCGCCAGTGGTGGCCATACGTTCCTGGCCGCCGTCCACGGATACCGGGCCACCGACGTGGAGGTGCTCGGGCGGACCCTCGACGACGCGGCGGGGGAGGCCTTCGACAAGGCCGCACGGATGCTTGGGCTCGGCTTTCCTGGTGGTCGGGCGTTGCAGATGCTGGCCGAAGGCGGCGACGCCGAAGCGTTCGCGCTGCCCACCGCGGACAAGGTCCGCGGCCTCGACTTCAGCTTCGCCGGTCTGAAGACCGCGTTGCTGTACACGATCCGTGACCTCGGCGACGAGGCGTGTCATGCGCGCGCCGCTGATCTGGCGGCGAGCTTCCAGCAGGCGGTCGTCGAGCAGCTGGCGATCCGCGTCGAGCGCGCGTTGCAGCAGACGGGCCTCGAACGGCTCGCCATCGGCGGCGGCGTCGCCGCCAACGGGCCGCTGCGCGAGCGGATGAGCAGCCTCGGCGTGCCGTGCTCGATCCCGCCGATCGCGCTCTGCACCGACAACGCGGCGATGATCGCCAGCGCGGCGCAATGGTCGGACGTGGTGCCGCATGCTGACGCGCTCCGCGCGGAGGTCTTCGCCACCGGGGGCGGACAGCTGTCGTGACCGTCCCGGTGCTGACGCTCTACGGCAGGGCGGGCTGTCACCTTTGCGACGAGGCGCGCGCGCAATTGCTGCTGCTCGCCGACGAGCTCGGCTTCACGCTCGAAGAGCGCGACATCGAGTCCGACGACGAGCTGTTCAAGCGCTATCTCGAGCGCATTCCCGTTGGCTTCCTGAGCGGTGAGCACCTCTTCGATTTCTTCGTCGATGAGGCCGACTTGCGGCGTCGCACCACTACAGTGGGCGACCGATGAGCGTGCCGACCGTGGCCACCGCGCAGGACCCGGGCAATGACGCCGTCGAGCGTCTCTCGTTGGGTGTGGCCGCACGACTCGCCCGCTACCTCCAGGTGCTGACGAAGGCCAAGAAGGAGGGCAAGGACACGATCTCCTCGCAGGAGCTTGCGGCCTTCACGCACATCGGCTCGACGCAGATCCGGCGTGACCTCTCCGGCTTCGGCAAGTTCGGCAAGCGTGGCGTCGGCTACAACATCGACGGTCTGGTCGCGGAGATCCGCAAGATTCTGCGGACTGCCGGCCAGCACAACATCGCGCTGTTCGGGGCGGGGCACCTCGGGCAGGCGATCGCCACCTCGGAGGTCTTTGCCGACCACGGCTTTCGGATCGTCGCGATCTTCGACCCGGCGCCGAAGAAGCGGGGCAGCAAGGTCGGCACGCTGGTCGTCCGCGGCATGGACGATCTTGCCGCAACGATCGCGGCCGAGCAGATCGTGGTCGGCGTTCTCGCTGTACCACCCGCTGCAGCGCAGCAGCTGGCCGACGAGTTGGTGACCGCTGGTGTCAAGATCATCTTCAACTACACCGAGGCGCTGCTCCGGGTCCCGCCCGAAGTCACCGTCCACACCTCAAGCCCTGCCGTCGATCTCTTGTACGCCCTCTACTTCTATCTCGCATGACGATTGATCTCGACCGCGCTGAAGAGGTCTTCGCCGCATCGCAGAATGGAACCGTCGGCCTCGAGGAGGAGTTCGCGCTCTTGGATTCCGCATCACTGGACATGGTGCCGCGGTTCGAGCAGCTGCGCGACGCTGCGGCGCAGTCCGATCCCGTGTTGTCGGCAGCCGTCGCCGGCGAGTTGATCTCCAGTGAGATCGAGATCGTCTCCGGCCGCGGTGAGGACGCCGACGACGCGATTCGTCGCCAGCAGGACGTGCGACGCCGGCTCTTCGACCTTGCCGCCGACCGCGACACCGCGCTGTCTGCCACCGGAACGCACCCATGGGCCGACTACCGCGAGCAGCCGAACATCGACACCGAGCATTACCGCCGGGTCGTCGAAGGCCTGCAATACGTGGCACGCCGCAACAACACCTTCTCGATGCACGTGCACGTCGGTGTCCGGGATCTCGACCGCGCGGTCAGGGTCTGTGATCGCCTGCGCCCGATCCTGCCGCAACTGCTCGCAGTCTCCGCCAATTCGCCGTTTCTCGATGGCATCGACTCGGGTCTCCATTCCGCCCGCAGCCAGGCGTTCACGAAGTCGTTTCCGCGCTGCGGGATTCCCGACGCCTACGGCTCGTGGGCTGCGTATCGGGATTACCTGGAGCTCTTGATCGGCACGAACTCAATCGTTGAGTACACGCAGGTCTGGTGGTCGGTGCGGCCGCACTTCTCGTTCGGGACGGTTGAGGTGCGGATCTGTGACGCGCAGTCGACGGCGGCCGAGGGTGATGCGCTGGCACGACTGATCAGCGGCTGCGTGCTGCAGGCGGTGGCGGACGAGGACGCGGGCGTCGCCGCGCCGGAGCTGCCGCGACGCCTGATCGAGGAGAACTTCTGGCGCGCGATCCGCTTCGGCATGGATGCCCGTTTCGTCGACTTCGCAGCCCGTCGGGAGATCGATGCTCGTGCTGCGATCGAGCAGCTGGTGGCCTGGAGTGCGCCCGCTCGCGCGGCGGGCGGGATCGCTGATCCGGCGCTGGCCGAGCGCAACGGCGCCCAGCGTCAGCGCGATGCGATCGCGGCAGGTGCAACGATGCAGGAGGTCTTCGCGGCAGCGGTCGCCGAGACGCGAGAAAGCTACGTCAAAGGAGCGCTGGTGTCATGACCGATCAGAACGCAGAGGCTCCCCGGCCGATGACCGAGGAAGAACTCAAGAACCTCTCCGAGGAGGAGCTGCAGCAGCTCTACATGGAGCAGTACAACGCGGAGATGAAGCAGATCCGTGTTGAGGACATGGTCATGCAGACGATCGTCACCCTGATCAATCTCGGTGGCCGGCGCGCCGGCCTGGCTCCCGACACCGAGGATGAGCGTGACCCCGCCCAGCTCCAGCTCGCGATCAATGCGGCGATGGCGCTCGTGCCACTGGTCGAGGCACAACTCGGACCGGACGCCGCCCAGATCCAGCAGGCGCTGACGCAGTTGCAGATGGCCTTTGTCCAGTCGCAAGGTGGCGATCCCGCAGCGTCCCCCGCTGCGCCGCCTCCGCCAGCCGCGCCCAACTCCGGGCTTTGGGTCCCGGGGCAGTAACACGACCAGATCGCGACAACCCAGGCGCAGGACCGGACCTGTTTCGCCGAGCGTAGGCGGCCCGAGGGGATGTCGCCGCGATGGCTGAGCGGCGCCTGCACGGCCTCCAGCGTGTGCTCGGCGTCAACGCGCTGTTCTCGACGGCGTACGGCAACGTCGGCTCATCGATCTACTACGCGCTGGGCCTCGTAGCCAGCTTCGCGCTCGGCTTGACGCCGGTGGTCTTCGTGATCACCGGCTTCATCTTCTATCTGACCGCCGCGACGTACGCGGAGGCAACGGCGATGTACCCCGAGGCCGGCGGTTCCTCGTCGTTCGCCCGCCACGCCTTCAACGAGTACTGGTCCTTCTTCGCGGCCTGGGCGCAGATGCTCAACTACGTGATCACGATCGCGATCAGTGCGTTCTTCGTGCCGCACTACCTCGGCAGCGTGCTCGGCTTCGACGAGCTGCGGCACGGTCCGGGTGACATCGTCTTCTCGATCGGCCTGATCGGGCTCCTGGCCTTCGTCAACGTGCGCGGCGCCAAGGAGTCCGCCGGCGTCAACATCGCCCTCGCTGTCACCGATTTCATGACGCAGCTGCTGATGGTGCTGGTCGGCCTGTTCCTCGTCTTCTCGCCCCACACACTGCTCAACAACATCCACCTCGGCATCGCGCCGGAGTGGAAGGACTTCTTCATCGCGATCCCGATCGGCATGATCGCCTACACCGGGATCGAGACGATCTCGAACATGGCCGAGGAGGCCAAGGACGAGGCCGAGACGATTCCCGAGGCGATCAAGCGCGTCGTGATCGCCGTCTTCGCGATCTACGCCCTGCTGCCGGCCGTGGCGCTATCAGCGCTGCCGGTGACGCAGAACGCGGTCACGGGGGAGTACACGACGAAGCTGGGGCTTCCGGAGGACCAGGGCGGCTTCGCTGGCGATCCCGTGCTCGGCATGGTTAAGGAGTTCGGGCTCGGGATCTTCCAGGCGCCGACCGAGATCTACGTCGGCATCCTTGCGGCCACGATCCTGCTGATCGCCTCGAACGCGGGCATCATCGGCGTGTCGCGGCTCGTCTACTCGATGGGCATCCACCGGCAGATGCCCGATCGGCTGCGTACCCTGCACCCGCGCTACGGCACGCCGGCGCTCGGCATCCTGATCTTCTCCGGCATCGCCTGCGTGGCCGTGATCCCGGGCAAGGCGGATTTCCTCGGCAACATGTACGCGTTCGGGGCGATGCTGTCGTTCACGATCGCCCATCTCGCGGTCGCGCGGATGCGCTTCAACAGGCCCGACGTGCCGCGCCCGTACCGCGGACCAGGCTCGATACCGATCGGCCGCGGCCGGTCACTACCGGCCTTCGCGGTCGTCGGCGGACTTGCGACGTTCGGGTCCTTCCTCGTCGTCACGCTGTTGCACCTCGATGTCGCGCTCGCGGGAACCGCCTGGCTGGCGCTGGGCCTGGTGGTCTATCCGGTCTACCGCAAACGGCAGGGGCTCGATCTGACGACGACCGTCAAGGTCGCGATGGAGCAGCAGGTGGTCGATCACGAAGCCGAATACGAGTCGGTGTTGCTGGCACTCGACAGCACCCAGCCGTACCCGCGCGGCGCTGTCGCGGCAGCTGAGCGCATGGCGTCGATCCGGCGGCGCGGCATTCACGTCGTCGTCTGGATCGTGGTGCCGCAGGCGCTGCCGATCGACGGCGAGATGCCGGAGGCCGAGGCGCAGGCGCAGAGCCTGATCGAGCAGGCACGGATCCAAGGCGGCCGCAGGGTCAGCGGGCACGTGGAGAAGGTGCGGGCCGGGCAGGCGGGGCGGATGATCGTGCTCGAGGCGCTGGAACTGCAGGCGCGTGCGATCGTGATGACGCTGCCCCCGCGCTCGGGTACCGGCGGTTCCCTGTTCGGCAAGACGCTCGAGACCGTGCTGGCTGAGCGGCCGTGCCGCGTGCTGATCCAGTCCGATCCCGATCCGAAACTCGTTCCCCGCGGCTCGACCGCCGCTGGGATGGGGAGGTCGTAGCCGTGCGCGGCGGTGGTCTTCACGGCAGCGTCACAGCAGTGCTCTCGGTGATGCTGATCGGCATCGGCGTCGCGATGCTGATCTCGACGATCGCCCGCGGCGGCGGACCGCTCTCCTACGGTGTGGTGGTGGGCTTCTGCTTCCTCGCGGCCGGGACCGCACGGCTGTGGCTGGTGCTGAGGGGGCCGCAGAAATGAGCGAATCCGGCCGGCGGGGCGGCGCCCCCGCGGTTTTCGCAATCACCTACACGGCGCTTGCCAGCTCGTTGTACTTCGGGCTCGGCGTCGTCGCGGAGTCCGCCCGCAACCTGACCCCTGCCGTGTTCCTGGTCTCGGCGCTGTTCTTCGGCCTCGCGGCGATGACCTACCTCGAGGGCGTGTCGCGCCATCCGGCGCGCGCGGGTTCGACCGTCTTCGCGCGCTACGGCTTCAACGAGCTGGTCTCGTTCATCGCCGGCTGGGCCGTGCTGCTCGACTACCTGCTGCTGATCTCGGTCACCGCACTTTCTGCAGCCAACTACCTGCAGGCGTTCTGGCGCCCGCTCGGTGACGGCGCGTGGGAGGCGGGGCTGACGGTGGCGATCATCGGCTACGTCGCGCTGCGCAATCTGCGCGGGTTCGGCGCGAGTCGCGGGCAGTGGATGCGGCGGATCGTCGCCGTCGACGTCGTGCTGCTCACGATCCTCGTCGCCGGCGGGCTGGCGACCTTCTGGTATCCCGGCAAGCTGCTCGAGGACATCGACATCGGGCAGTCGCCGACGTGGAGCGGGCTGGCGTTCGCGCTCGGCGCCGCGACGATCGTGTTCGCGGGGCTGGAATCGGCGACGTCGCTGGCGGGCGAGATCGACGCTGACGGCCGCACGCTCAAGCGCCTCGTCTCAACGATTCCAGTGCTGTTGCTGACGGTCTACGTCGGCACGGCGATGGTGGCGGTCACGGCGTTGCCGTTCAAGGGCGGCTCGTCGGAGCTGGTCACCAAACACCGCGACGCACCGATCCTCGGCATCACCGAGGCGTTCGGGGGCACCTTCGGCGATGTCCTGACCTACGCGTTCGCGCTGGTCGCGACGCTGACGCTGATCGCAGCGTCCAACTCAGCGATGCTCGGGTTGTCGCGGCTTGCGTACTCGCTGTCGCGCAACCGCCAGATCCCATCCGGCCTCGGCCGCCTGCACCCGACACGGGCGACGCCGTTCGTCGCGATCACGCTGTCGGCGCTGATTGCGATCGCCCTGGCGTTGCCGCAGGATCTGGAGCTGCTGGTCGGTATCTACGCGTTCGGCGCTCTGATCGGGATCACGATCGCGCATGCGTCGATCATCGCGATGCGCTACCGCGAGCCGGACGTGCAACCGCTCTACCAGGTGCCGTTCTCGGTCTCGTTCCGTGGCGGCCAGCTGCCGATCCCCGCCGTCGCCGGCGCCGTGGCGTCTGTCGGCGCCTGGATTCTCGTCCTGCTCACGCACACTGAGGCACGCACGGTCGGCGCGGCATGGATGGCGTTCGGGATCGCGCTCTACACGATCTACCGCGTCTCGCAGGGGAAGTCGCTGTGGAAGCGCGTCAGCGTGCCGGAAGGCGCTCTGAAACGCGAGTCGTCAACGCTCGAGTACGGCTCGATCCTCGTACCGCTGACGGGAACGGCGATCGATGACGACATGATGCAGACCGCCGGCCGCTTCGCCGCAGATCAGCACGAGAGCGATGAGGAGAACGCGGAACCGACGGTGATCGAGGCGCTGTTCGTCCTGGAGGTGCCGATGGCGCTGCCGATCGACGCGCGTCTGCCGGACGAGCAGCTGAACCGCGCCAGAGTCGCGCTGCTCCGTGCCAAGGCCGTCGGTGAGGAGTACCAGGGGGTCGACGTGGCGACGGCGAAAGTGCGGGGCAGACGGGCCGGGGCGACGATCGTGGAAGAGGCGCGGCGCCGCGGCGTCGAGGCGATCGTGATGGCGGCCGAGGAGCCGTCACGGATTCGCGGCGGCGCCAGGCTCGGCGGCATCAGCGGCGCGCGCGACAACTTCGTCGGTGAGGTCACGAAGTACGTCGTCGCGAAAGCGCCGTGCCAAGTGCTGCTGACCGCCCCGGTCACGGAGTTGTCGCAGGCCCGTAGCGAGGAAGTCGCCAGCGAACTCGCGGAGCAGCGCGACCAGGATTCTGGCTATGGTGCGAGTTGATGTTCATCCTGATCGTCGGCGCCGGACGCGTCGGTTCTGCAGTTGCTCGGCAGGCACTCGCCTCGGGCCATACGGTTTCCGTACTTGACGAAGACCCGTTGTCGCACGAGCGGCTGGAGCTTGGCTTCAAGGCCAGCTGGGAAGAGGCCGGCGGACGGTTCACGGTCGGCCATGCGCTGGAGGTCGACGCGCTGGCGGAGGCCGGCATCCTCGAGGCCGACGTCTTCATCGCCGCCACCTCGGGCGACAACACGAACCTGACGATCGCGCAGATCGCGCGCCAGCACTACGAGATCGAGCGTGTGATCGTGCGCGTGATGGATCCGGCGCGGGCCAAGTGGTACCAGGAGCAAGGTCTGCAGACCGTCTGTCCGACCCAGCTCGCGATCGAGATGCTGTCTGAAGCCTTTGCAGGTGCTGTCTGATGTACGTGATCATCGCCGGAGCCGGCAAGGTCGGCTGGAACCTCGCCCGCGAGCTGATCGCCAAGGGCAACGAGGTGACCCTGCTCGAGAGTGACCGCAGCTGGTACCTCACCGTCGAGCAGGAGCTGGAGCATGCGGTGCAGTACGGCGATGCCACCGAGCTGTGGGTCCTGGAGCGCGCGGGCGTGCAGCGCGCCGACCTCGTGATCGCGGTCACCGGCGATGACGAAGACAATCTGCTGATCTGTCAGGTCGCGAAGGAGAAGTACCTCTGCGAGCGGATCATCGCCCGCATCAACAACCCGCGCAACCGCGCATGGTTCGAGATGCTCGGCATCGCTCCCGCCGTCAGCGCGACGGACCTGATCCTGCGGCTGATCGAGCACGAGGTGCCGGACTACGGTCTCGTGCATCTGCTCGATCTGCGCGACGAGGAGCTCGAGATCATCGAGGTGGAGATCAACGCCAACTCGCCGGTCGCAGGCAAGACCGTGGCCGATGTCGCGTTGCCCGAAGGCTCGCTGATCATCTCCCTGCTGCGCGGTGGCAAGGGGTTCGTGCCGAAGGGTGACAGCGAGATCCTGGCCGGCGACGAGGTGCTCCTGGTACTCGATCCGGGCCTCGAAGAGGCGATCATGACGCAGTTCGTGGCACCGATCACCGGCAGCTGATCCGGTCCAGCGCATTGCTATGGTGATCGCGGATGGCCGTGCTGCGCGGACCCATCCGTCTCTTTCCGGGATGGTGTAATTGGCAACACGACTGGTTCTGGTCCAGTTATTCTAGGTTCGAGTCCTAGTCCCGGAGTCTGGAACGGCGAGGGGCGGCGCATCTCCCGCCCCGCGGTGTCGTCGGCTCTCGGTCACGCACAGGAGTGCGCTCCCTGCGGACGGCCTGTGGCCTTACCGCCGGACGAAGGCAGAGCCTTCGTCCACTGCCCGGCGGAGCCGGGCACCTCCTCGCCGCGTGACACGATCTGCTTGCCCCTCGCCGCCCCAGACGGCCTGATCGGCGGGCTGGAACACCAGCGGGTCAGGCGCCGCCGTGGCTGTGGTTAGGGTTCGCGGCCGTGATCTGCCCGAACTGCAAGACGGCCAACGCTGAGACGAATGCGTTGTGTATGAAGTGCAATCAGCCGCTGTCCGCGACAGCTGTTGCTGCCGAGGCTCGTGTGCAGTCGCCTGCTGCTGCAGCCACGGAGCCTGCTCCGCAACCGTCTGCGGCGAAGACGGCCGGGGGCGCTGGCGCGGTGCTGATGGCGCTGCACTTCATGCGCAGGCATTTGCGGCTGACCGCGATAGCCGGGTTCTTTGGCGTGAGCATGATTCTCGGCGCGTTGGGCGCATTTGATGAGAAGGCGGTGCCCGAGGACCGCAGTTCGCCCGGCTACTCGATGGTCCGGCATCTCGATCGCGAGGGATTGCTCGACAACTTCAAGGCTGTCGAGGCGAAGAGCGGCTGGGAGTCGGAGTACTCGCTCAATGACGGCGAGGTCCACCTGCGCTTCAAGGGTGATCAGATGGAGTACGAGGACGACGGCACCGCCGACGACTCCCTCACTGCGGCGATCGACCGTGCGGCGCTGAAAGCGGGCTTCGTCGACCAGCCCTAGCGCGCGTTTCCTCGGAAAGTGCGGGGTCGATGGTTGTCTGGTTCTTGACGCTCGTGGCGGCCGGCGCTTTACTCGAATGAGCGACTGAGTCACGCCGACCACGACCCGCAAGGGAAACGGGAGGAACAACCGGAAGGGAGCCGCAAGGCGACTGGATGGGGAGGTCCAGACGGAAACCGCAAGGTGACTGACTGGACCGTGACTCGACTGCAAACCAGTAAGGCCCCCCGAGCTTGCTCGGGGGGCCTTCTGCCTTTCCGGGTGAGTGTGCGGCCATGCCCGGCCGCGTGTGTCAGTGCTTGAGCAATGTCATCTCGTAGCGGCTGTTGTCCCAGGTCTTGAACGCTGCGACGGTGTCGCCGTTGTCGGTCACGACGATGTCTGGGTTCGAGACGCTGTCCCCGTCGGTCGAGATCTGCTCGGCCGGGCCGAAGGGGCTGGCGGCGTCGGCGCGGACGCTCGCGTACACCGAGTAGAGCGGGGTGGTGCCGTACTTGGCAGGAAGCGGGCGCACGTACCGCTCCCAGGCGAGGACGGCCTTACCCCCGGGGCCGGCTGCGACTCGCAGGTACTCCGGGTTCTCCGGGACAGACGCGAGCGGCTCAAGGGCGCCAAAGACGCCACCGGCCGAACGGGTGGCCACGAGCAGCTTGCCTCCGGGCCCGTTCAGGTTGGAAGGCTGAATCCAGCCGAGAACCTCCGAGCCGTCGGCACCGTAGGCCAGTGCCGGAGGAGCGGCAAATCCTTCGCCACCTGCGCTGAGCTGGACGGGCGCGGGCAGGGGGCTGCCGGATGCGCCGACCGTGACGGCCACCGTCGCGGTCTGATGGGTGCTGTCGTTACCGCTTCTCGCCAGGCCCAGCGTCAGCTCGGCGCCGGACGGCGAGTAGGCCATTGACACTCCAGGGCGACTCCCGAAGCCGGTGAACGCCTGAGGCTCGGTGAAGCCGCCATCTTGGGACGACGTGCGCACGATCAGCGGCACATCGGTCGGGGCGGCTGCTGTGTAGTCCAGTGATGGGTAGAACCAGGTCACGGCGGCATGCCCGCCGTTTCCGGCGGAGACTCGGATCTCTGGGCGCGAGGCGATCTCTGTTGTCGGTGCTGCCGACAGTGCCTGTGCTGGTGCGAAGCGCGTCTGGCCCGGCTTGCGGACCGCCGCCTGGACGTACCAGCCGGTCGTGGCGCTGTCGCGATACGCCCAGGCGGCGATCGCCGTGCCATCGCGGGCGACCGAGAGGACCGGATTGACGGCCGAGCGCTTGGACGGTGAGAGCGTGAACGGTCCGATCTTCGTCGCTCCGTCCGCCGACACGAGCGTGGCGCGAACCCGGAACGGAAGACGCGGTCGCTGGCGGCGGGCAAGGGCTGTCAGCTGACCGCTCCCGGACTGTTCGACGCTGACGCTGTGCTCGTACGCGTCGCCGATCTGCGTCGTGAACGGAGGGTTGATCGTGGTTCCCGTACGACGGACCGCGCCGACGAGGTTGATGTAGCCGTGGCCGACGGCAGCGCCGTCGCCATAGCCCGACAGGGTCCCGACCGCGCCCTGCGGAAGCGCGACGGTTTCTGGAGTCGTCCATTCGGCGAGTGCCGAGGTGGGCACCGCAAGCGTGAGCAGTGTGGCGCCGAGCGCCAGAGGAGCGTGTCTGTGCATGGTGTGACAACGGGCGTGCGCCGGAAAGGTTCCGCCCGTGGATAGATTGCGTCGGTGTCGAAACCCAGTCCACGCATCGCCCAGGTCGAGGGTCTGCGGGCCGTCGCAGCCGGCGCGGTGTTTCTGACGCACCTGGGGCAGCGGAGCCACTTCACGTCCGACAACGCGTTGGGCCCGGTCGTCGCCCGGCTGAATGTCGGCGTGACGATCTTCTTCGTCATCACCGGCTATCTGCTCTACCGGCCATGGGTCGCGGCGCGCCTCGCCGGCCGGCCAACGCCCCGCGTCGGGCGCTACGCGGTTCGACGGCTCGCGCGCATCGTGCCGGCGTACTGGCTGGCACTGATCGTGCTCGGTCTGCTGCTGCCGGACTTCGTGCGACACGTCTTTGACCGCGAGGGCTGGGCATCCTTCGCGTTCTTGCAGGTCTACTCGTACGACTGGCTCTCGAACGGACTGACCGTCGCCTGGTCGTTGTGCACCGAGATGGCGTTCTATGCGCTGCTGCCGGCGCTCGCCTTCGTCGTCGTGCGGGCGATCGGAGCGCGCTCGCGCGGCCAGCAGATCCGCATCGAACTGCTGGCGCTCGGCTGCTCAGCGTTGGTGGCCGTCGGACTGCTCGAAGTCGCGCACAGCGCGCAGTGGGGGCCGACCTATCCGATCACCGTGGCCGGGAAGTGGCCGTGGTTTGCCGTTGGCATGGCGCTGGCGGTCGCGAGCGTCGCCTGGCCCGATGCGGGCGACCGGCCGCGGCTGCTGCGCTCGGCACGGTCCTGGCCGTGGCTGTGGTGGGGCGCGGCTGGGGCCGTGCTGCTGATCGCGGCCGCGATGCTGCCACGTGAGGTGTTCTTCATGACCTACCGCGACGCGATGCTCGAAACGGTGCTCTTTGCGCTGCTCGCCGGCCTCGTGGTGACGCCGGTCGTGTTCGGCACGGTGCGCACCCCAGGCTCGCCCGCCCGCCTGCTCGCCGCGCGTCCGATCACATGGCTGGGAGCGGTGTCCTACGGGATCTTCCTCTGGCACCTGCCGATCATCGATTGGACGGTGCGCGAGACGCAGGGCTCCTCGGTGGCGCTCCAGGGCGTCGTGAGCCTGGCGATCACGCTGCCGTGCGCCGCTGCCAGCTGGTACCTGCTGGAGCGGCCGATCATCAACCTCGCGCATGGTCGCCCGTCTCGTGACGTGACTGCGGCTAGAGTCGACGCCATGGCTGAACAGAACCCCACGCCCCTGATGATCTGTGTCGTCTGCGGTCAGTCGGTCGCCGCCGACGAGGCCGTGCCGTTGCCCGAGCATCACGAGAGCGGCGAGATCATCTCTACGCTCGTGCGGCACGTCGGCTGCGACGTGCCGGCTGCCGGCACCGCGTCCTGACTCAGGCGACGCTCGGCACCGCGGCCTGGCGGGCCCAATCCCGATACAGCGAGTAGTAGTGGCCACCCTCGAGCTCGAGCAGCTCGTCGTGGCTGCCGGACTCAACGACCTTTCCGCCCTCGAGCACGACGATCCGTGATGCCTGCCGGATCGTCGAGAGACGGTGCGCGATCACGATCGCGGTGCGGCCGGCTACCAGCCGCTTCATGCCCTCCTCGATCACGGTCTCGGTGTGCAGGTCAACGTTCGAAGTTGCTTCGTCGAGTACCAGGATGCGGGGGTCGGCGACCAACGCGCGGGCGAACGCGACGAGCTGTCGCTGGCCTGCCGACAGCTGGATGCCGCGCTCGCCGACCTGGGTCGAGAGGCCCGCTTCGAGCCGCGAGATGAAGCTCCAGGCGCCAACTGCGCGGCACGCATCCTCGAGCGCCGCATCGTCGGCGTCCGCGGCAAACGTCAGGTTGTCCCGCAGCGTTCCGCTGAACAGGAAGCCTTCTTGCGGCACGATGCCCATCTGTGATCGCAACGACCGTGCCGTGACGGTGCGCAGATCGTGTCCGTCGACCAGCACGCGGCCGGCGGCGGGGTCGTAGAAGCGGGCGACGAGCTTTGCCAGCGTCGACTTGCCGGCGCCGGTTGCGCCGACCAGCGCCACGGTCTCGCCCGGCTGGATCGTGAAGTTCACGTCATCCAGTGCCAGGCGCGTCCCGTCCGCGGTGTCGTAGGCGAACGTCACGTGGTCGAAGGTGATCTCGCCGCGCAGCGGTCGCGGCAGGTCGGCGGCGCCGGCTGCATCCTCCATCTCGGGCACCTCGTCGAGCAGCTCGAAGATCTTGTCGAGTGCTGCCATGCCCGACTGATAGGTGGTGTAGACCTGCGAGAGCTGCCCGATCGGGTCGAAGAACCCGTTCAGCGCGGCGACGAAGCCGACGAGCACGCCGATCTCCAGCTGGCCGTCCAGCACCTTGTGCCCGCCGACGATCAGGATCATCACCGTTGCGGCAGCGCTGATCAGCTCGATCACCGGGAAGTACGCCGCGTTGAGGTTGACCGTGACCTGGTTGGCTTTGCGGTTTGCCAGATTGCGCTGCTCGAACTCGCGCAGGTGGCGGTCCTCCTGCGCGAAGGTCCGCACCACGCGCATGCCGGAGACGGTCTCCTGGAGGTGGGCCGTCAGCGCGCCGATCGTCTCGCGCGTGCGCTTGAACGCGTCGGCCGAGGCCAAACGGAAGCCGAGCGAACCGGCACCCATGACCGGGAAGATCAGGAACGTCAGCAGTGCGAGCTGGACGTCAAAATACAGCAGGATCACCACGGACCCGACCAGCATCAGCGTGGCCTGCACGAGCGTGGTGATGGAGTCGGTGACCATCGAGCTCAGGGCATCGACATCGTTCGTGATGCGCGAGATCAACACGCCGGTGGGGCGGCGCTCGTAGAACGTCACCGGCATCAGCTGCAGGTGCGCGAGGATCCGCCGGCGCAGGTCCTGCAGCGCGCGCTGCCCGACCCACTGCGTCAGGCGCGTCTGGGCGACGCTCGTCGACCAGACGACGAGCGCGCTGATCACGAAGGCGATCACGATCAGGACGAGCGTGCGCTCATCACCGGCGCGGATGCCGTCGTCGATCGCGCGCTGTGCCAACGGCGCCGGCGCCAACGCGGCGGCGGTGCCGAGCACCAGCGCCCCGAACATCAGCAGCACGCGGGTACGGTAGGGGCGGAGCAGCTCGAGCAGGCCGCGCAGCTTGCGCCCGCGGCCGCCTGTGGCGCGCCAGCGGCGTCCGATACCGCTGCCGACGGCGCTCATCGCGCGGCCCCGAGGGCGTCGCGGTAGACGTCCTCCTCGTCGACGCGGTTGAGGAAGACCTGATCGGGAAGTCCCTTGGCGACGATCTCGGCGTAGAGCGGGGAGGCCTCGAGCAGCTCGGCGTGGCTTCCGTGTGCCGCGACCTGGCCGTCCTCGAGCACGACGATCTCGTCGGCGAGGGCGATCGTCGAGAGCCTGTGGGCGATCACGAACGTCGTGCGACCGGCCATCACGCTGGTGAGTGCGGTCTTGATCTGCTGCTCAGTCGATGCATCGACCGCCGACGTCGCGTCATCGAGGATCAGGATGCGGGGCTCGGCCAGCAGCGCGCGAGCGATCGCCAGCCGCTGGCGCTGCCCGCCGGAGAGGGTCAGGCCGCGTTCGCCGACGCGGGTGTCATAGCCGTCCGGGAGGGAGGAGATGAACGCGTGCGCCTGCGCCGCGGTGGCCGCGGCCTCGATCTGCTCGCGCGTCGCCTCGGGTCGTGCGTAGGCCAGATTCTCCGCCACGGAGGCGCTGAACAGGAACGGCGAGTCGTCGACGACCGCGATCGCGGAGCGCAGGGCCTTGACGTCCACCGCACGCACATCGACGCCGTCGATCAGCACGGCGCCCGAGCTGACGTCGTACAGCCGGCTGAGCAGCGCCACGAGGCTGGTCTTGCCCGACCCCGTGGCGCCGACCAGCGCGACGGTGCGTCCGGGCGCGATCTCGAGGCTCACGTCGTCGAGCGCCGGCTCGGCAGCACCCTCGTACTGCAGCGTGACGTGCTGGAAGCTGACCGCACCGTTGCCGGCCGGTAGCGGCGGGGCTCCGGGCGGTGAGGTGATCTGGGGCTCGCGATCGAGAATCTCGAAGATCCGTGCGCCGGACGCGGTGGCGCGCTGCGCCAAGCCGAGCGACATGCCGAGGCCGCGCATCGGGCCGATCAACATCAGCAGGTACGTGTAGAACGCCGCGAAACCGCCGAGACTCAGCTCGCCATTGATCACGCGGTGGCCGCCGATCAGCAGCACCGCGGCGAGCCCGAGCTGCGGCAGGAAGCCGATCAGCGGTTGGTAGAAGGCTGAAAGACGCGCCGCGATCATGCTCTGTTCGAACACCCGGTCGGTTGCGGCGTTGAAGCGGTCACGCTGGCGATCCTCACGCGCGAAGGCCTTGATCACGCGGACGCCGCTGATTGACTCTTCGGCGACCGCGGTGAGCTCCGCGATGCGCTGCTGGACCTCTTGCTGGGCCGGACGGGCACGGCGGCCGTAGCGAAACGCGATGAACACGACGAACGGCACCGGCAGCAGTGAGATCGCGGCGAGCTCCGGATCGACGATCACCATCGCGATCGACGCCAGAACCAAGGTCAGCGCCGTCTGCATCATCAGTACAAGGCCGTAGCCGAGGAAGAAGCGCACCGAGGAGAGGTCCACGGTGGCGCGAGACATCAGCTGCCCGGTCTGCTGACGATCGAAGAAGCCGAGCTCCAGCGCCAGCAGTTGCGAGTACATCGCGCGGCGCAGATCCTGCTCGACGCCGAGTGAGACCTGGCCGGCCACGAGGCGGCGGGCGATCGTGAGAATTGCGCGGCCGACGCCGGCGGCCATGATCAGCAGTGCGATGCTGGTCAAGCCGCCGCGGTCACCGGACTCGATCCGGTCGATGCCGCGGCCCATCAGGCCTGGAATCGCGACCGTCATGACCATCGCGCTGGCGGCGAGGATGCCGGAGAGGATCACGCCCGTGCGGTACGGACGCAGGAAACCCAGGAGTCGGCGGAACGTCGGCAAGTGCCGCAGTGTAGTTGCGCGCGAAACGATCTCTCAACGATCTACCATCGGCGCTCGTGCAGCCGTTCGGCATCTGCAGCAGTTGTGAGCACCAGCGCCTCGTGACGAGCGGTCGCGGGTCGGCGTTCTCGATGTGCGAAGTCGGGCTGCGCGATCCCGACTGGCCGAAGTATCCGCCGATGCCCGTGCTGCGCTGTCCGCGCTTCCTCGAGCGGTCCAGCGCCGGCGCGACTGACGGCACGGACCGATAGCGTCGCCGCCGATGCGCACCCTGGTTCTGGCTCTCACGATGACGCTGCTCATGGCCGGCGATGCCGCCGCCGCGAGTCCGTGCCGTGACTCCGGCGCACGCGGCTTCCTCTGCACGACGCTGACCGTGCCGCTGGACCGCGAGGGTGTCCGGACCGGCAACCTGAAGCTGCCGGTCGCATACGAGCCTGCGCGCCCCGGTGCCGGCGGGCTGCTGGTGGCGTTGAGCGGCGGCCCCGGCCAGGGATCGATTGCCGGAGCCGAGCAGTTTCGGACAGGGCTCGAACCGGCGCTGCGCAGCTCGCGGCTCGTGGTGTTCGATCAGCGCGGCACGGGAGCGACGGCGCTGCAATGCCCGGCGCTGCAGCGCGCGACCGAGCTCGACGACGGTGGCGCCGCGCTGGTTGCCTCGTGCGCGACGCGGCTCGGTGCGGCCCGCGCCGACTACAGCACGGCGGACACGGTGGCAGACATCGAGGCGCTGCGAATGCGCTTCGGCGTGCCGAGGATCACGTTGATGGGCATCAGCTACGGCACCTACGTGGCGGCGCAGTATGCACGGACGTACCCCGAGCACGTGCGCGCCCTGATCCTGGACTCCGCACTCGGGCCTGCGGGGACGGACGCCTTCGAGCTGGACACGCTCGGGCCGCTCAAGCGGATCGTCGACGGCTGGTGCAGCGGCATTCCGTGTCCGGTGTCGGCACGGCAGCCGTGGACCGCGCTGGCGGCGGTCGCCTCCCGGGCGCGCCGGGGACCGCTGACCGCGATGCTGCCCGACGCGCGTGGCCGCATGAAGAGGCGGACGCTGAAAGATGAGAGCGAGCTCTGGGGCCTTGTCGGATCGGCCGATCTGAACCCGGCGCTGCAGGCGTTGCTGCCCGGTGCACTGGCCGCCGCCGCGGACGGCGACGCGGCGCCGCTGCTGCGTCTCCTGCCGGCCGCGGCCGGAGAGCCATTCAGCGCGAAGGAACTCAGCGCCGGGTTGTTTGCGGCGACGTTGTGCGCTGACACGACGCTGCCGTACGCGCTCGCAGACGATGCAGCAGTGCGGGCAGCCAAGACCGAGGCTGCGCTCGATGCGGTGCCGGCCGCGCTGTACGCGCCGTTTTCGCGTTCGACCGTGCTCGCGGGCTCCGTGGCGCAGGAGTGCGCGGGATGGCCGGCGGATCCGGGGACGGCGAGACCCTCTGCCGCGCCCCTGCCGAACGTGCCGACGCTGATCCTCTCAGGCAGCTTCGACCAGCGGACGCCGACCGAGGGGGCGCGTCAGGTCGCTGCACTGATCGGCCAGAGCCAGTTCGTGGTCGTCCACGGCAGCGGGCACGACACGATCGACAGTGATTTCAGCGGCTGCGTTGCCGTTGCGCTCGCTCGCTTCAGCCGCGGGCGCAGGGTCGGGCAGCCGTGCACCGGCATCGACAACCGGTTCAAGGTGCTCGACCGGCCTGTGCGCACGCTTGCCCGCGGCGACCGCGCTGTCGTCGGGGCGTTCCTTGCGACCCTCAAGGACGCGGGGCTGCAGGCGACGGCCCGGTACTTCGCCGGCCTCCGCGAGCGGCGGGGCGGTGGCTTGCGCGGCGGGACGTTCACGAGCGGTGACCGCCTCGTCCTGCGCCGCTACGAACTGATCGACGGCGTGCGCGTCAGCACGATCGGTGGTGCCGGCGCGCGCTTTGCGGTGACGCTGCCGGGTGGGCGCCGCGCACGGTTCAGCCTGTCGGGTGATGTCGTCCGGGGCGTGATCGGCGGGCGCCGCGTCCGAGAGGTCGTGAAGGGGCAGCTGGACCCGTCAGCGAGCGCGGCGGTAGCCGGCGCGCGGGCGGCCGGCCGCTACCGCTCGCGCCGCTGAACCGCCGCAACGACGACGCCGACCAGCAGGCCGAGGAGCATCGCAAAGGCCAGAGCGAGGAACACGCTGCCCGTGCCGAAGATTGCGGTGCTGATCGCCAGCGCAAGGCCGAGCGTGACGACGACCGCCGCGACCACGGGGTTCTGCCGATAGAAGTCCAGGATCCAGCGCATACGGCGCACCGTAGCCGACGACAGGATTATTCTTGGTCGATGGTGCGTCACAGGCAGCTCCTCGCCAGCGCGGTCGCGGGGTTGCTGCTCGCGGTTGTCGCCGGTCCGTCGCTCGCGCAGGCCGCGTCACCGGGCACCGTGCTCGACGCGCGCGAGAACTACGACGGCACGCAGCGCCTGCACTACGAGTACGGCCCGATCACGATCACACCGGGCCAGAACTCGATCGAGTTCGCGCCGACCAAGCTCAAGCCCGATGTGCCCGGCTACATCACGCGCTTCAAGCCGGATCTGATCTACGCGGACGGCACGGGCAGAGTGCCGCGCGTCGACGTCGTGCACCTGCACCACGGCGTCTGGATCATCAACGGCGACCCCGTGTTCGCCGCGGGTGAGGAGAAGAGCATCATCAATGCACCGCGCGGCTTCGGTTTTGCCTACAGGCCGAGGGACAACTGGTACATCAACTCGATGTTGCACAACCTGACGCCGACGCCGACCAAGGTGTTCATCACGTATGACATCGACTTCGTGCCGGCCGACGCAGCCGGGGCCGCGGAGATCAGGCCCGCGAAGCTCAAGTGGCTGAGCCTTGCCGGTGTCAACGCCTACCCGGTGTTCGACGTGCATCGCGGCTGGGGGAAGGGCGGCAGGTACACCTTCCCCGACGATGCGACCGGGGCCGAGCGTGCCAAGATCCGCGACGGTGCAAGCTGGACACCTCCGACGGACGTGACGTTGCTGCAGACCAACGGCCACGTGCATCCTGGCGGGCTCTGGACCGACATGAACGTCACCCGGGGCGCGCAGACAAAGCAGATCTTCCGCTCCGAGGCTGTCTACTTCGAGCCGGCGGGGGCGGTGTCGTGGGACGTCGCAATGGCCGCCACGCCGCCGAGTTGGCGGGTCGGCGTGAAGGCTGGCGACACGGTCAGCATCTCGGCGACGTACGACTCCGCTCGCGCGTCGTGGTACGAGGTGATGGGGATCATGCCGGTGCTCTATGCCGATGGGACCACCGCCGACGCCAAGGACGCGATGTCGGGCCAGGTGGAGACGCGCGGCCAGATCACGCATGGGCCGCTCGCTGAGAACCAGAACAAAGGTGGCAAAGCCGCCGACCTGCCGGATCCGAGCCGGCTGCAGAGCGGCGTGCTCGGCGGCACGATCCCGATAAAGAACTTCATCTACGGCCGCGGCGACCTCCGGCTCACCGGGCGGGCGGGGCGCCCGCCATCGGTGCGTCCGGGCGGCACCCTGACGTTCGACAACACGCTGGATAACCAGCGCGCGATCTACCACACGATCACCGGCTGCAAGCTGCCCTGTAACCGGTCGACCGGGGTTGCGTATCCGCTCGCTGACGGGCCGGTGTTCGACTCCGGTGAGCTTGGCACGGGTCCCGCAGGTGCCACCGCGGCGTCAGGAAAGCTGCAGTGGAAGACGCCGAAGAACCTCAAGCCGGGCACCTACGCCTACTTCTGCCGCGTGCACCCGTTCATGCGTGGTGCCTTCCGCGTTGTGCACGGCAAGGCGGTCAGGCGCAGGACATAGCAGTAGCGTGTCGCGGCGATGACCTCGGATGACACCAGCAGGCCCGTGCGCCCGATCCGCGTCCTGACGACCGGCGGCACGATCGCGATGGTCGGTGTCGGCGGCGCGACGCCCGAGCTCGGCGCCGATGAGCTGCTGTCCGGCATTCCCGGCCTCGCCGCGCACCAGGACCTGGTCGCCACCGCCGTCACCAACAAGCCGAGTGCGCACCTCACGCTCGGCGACCAGCTGCTGATCTGCCGCACCGCACGGGACCTGGCGCGCCAGGGCTACGGCGTGGTCGTCACGCACGGCACAGACGCGCTGGAGGAGACGGCGATGTTGTGCGACGTGCTGCATGACGCGGCCGCGCCGATCGTCTTCACCGGCGCGATCCGGCCGGCGTCAGCGCCCGGCGCCGACGGCCCGGCGAACATCGTCGATGCCGCCAGCGTTGCCGCAAGCTCGGACGCCGTCGGTCTCGGAACACTCGTCGTCTTCGGTGGTGAGATCCACCACGCGCGCTGTGCGCGCAAGACCGACACAACATCGCTCGTTGCCTTCTCCTCGCCGCAGACCGGCCCGTTGGGTCGTGTGACGGAAGGGCACGCAACGATCTGGTCGCGCGTGCCGCGCAACGTGCCGGTCGATCCGCATCGCCTCGACAAGCGGGTCGTCATCGTGCCGACCTTCTCCGGCGATGATGGCCTGTTGGCGCGCGCCGCGCTCGCCACGAACCCGGACGGGGTGGTGCTCGGCACGCTCGGCGGCGGCCACATGACGCCCGACCTGCTGGACCTCTGGGCCGAGAAGGCCGCGGAGATGCCGATCGTCGTCTACTGCCGGCCGGAGCGCGGCACCGTGCTCACCTCGACCTACGGTTACGAAGCGTCCGAGCGCGATCTGCGCGAAGCCGGCGTGATTCCCGCCGGCTTCCTCTCACCGCAGGCGATCCGCATGAAGCTGCTTGCCTGCCTGTCGGCAGACCTCGACATCGCTGCGATCCGCCACCGCTTCTCGCAGGACGACGGCTAGCGGCCCGACGGTCAGGCGACGGCGCTGATCTGGAAGCGGCCGACGAGCTCATCCAGTTCGTCAGCGATCGTGGCAAGCCCGCGTGCGGCCTCGGCGATCTCGGCCCCCGCACGTGTGGTCTCGGCGGTCGTCGCCGACACCTGCTCGGTCGCTGCGGAGGTGTCCTCGGCGATCTGCACGATGCTCGCGACCTCGGTCTGGGCCTGCAGCGCGCCGGCGGCGACATCGTCGCTGTTTGTGGCGAGGTTGCCGATCGTCTCCGCGAGGGCGGACATCGAGGCTTCGATCTCCTCGAACGCCGACTGCGCCTGGGCGATCGTCTCGACACCGGTCACGGTCTCTTCATGGCCCTGACGGGATTCGGTCGTTGCGGCGACGGTGTCGTTCTGGATCTCGACGACGAGCTCGCCGACCTGGCCGGCGGCGGTGCGTGTCTGGTCGGCCAGCTGGCGCACCTCTTCGGCGACGACCGCGAAGCCGCGGCCCTCTTCACCGGCGCGGGCGGCTTCGATCGCCGCGTTCAGGGCCAGCAGGTTCGTCTGGTCGGCGATCGCCGTGATCGTCTCCACAATGCCGGTGACACGCTCGGACTTGACGGCGAGGCGTTCCACGGCCTCGGCGGCGCGGGCGGACGTCTCACCGATCGTGGTGATCGCGTCCGTGGCGCGCGCTGCCACTTCGGTGCCGTGGCGGGCGGACTCACGCGCCGCGGTCGCCGCGTCGCTGGCATCGCGGGCATCCTGTGCGCCGGTGGCGGCCGTCGCGGCCATGCTGGCCGTGACGTCGCTGGTGGCCGCCACTGCGGCGACCTGGCGCTCGGCGCCGTTGGCCACGTCCTCGGTCGCACGGGCGATTTCGTTCATCGCGGCTTCGGTCTGGCCCGAGCCCTCGACGAGGCTGCCGGCGGAGCGGCTTAGGTCACCCGAGGTCGAGGCCAGGCGCTCCACGACGTCGGTCAGACCGAGCGTCATGTCGCGCAGCGCGATACCGAGGGCGTCGCGATCGGAGGCCGGCACGACGGGGGAGGTGAGGTCGCCGCCGGCGACGCGCTGGGCCATCGCAACCATTTCGCGCTGATGGGTCGCCATGTCCGCGAACGCCTGGGCGAGGTCGCCCAGCTCGTCGCGGCGGTCCATCTCGTTGGCCACTTCCAGATCACCCTCAGCAGCCGCGCGCGCAACGCCCGTGAGCTCACGCAGGCCTGAAGCCAAGCCGTGCCAGAGGGCGAGGAAGACGATCAGTGCGAGTAGCAGCACGAAGGCCGACTTCACCATCACGCCGCGGGTCTGGGCGTCGTAGCGGGCGATCCGGGCCTCGAGCAGGGTGTCGAGCGCCTTGGTGCCGGCGCCGAGGAACGTCGCGGCGGCAGCAATCGTCGGCTCGGCCGACACCGGCTTCGCGGTGCCCGCGGTGCGGGCAGCGGCGGCGAGCTGTTCGCCGGCCTTGGCCGACGTCGTGCCGAGCTTGGTTGCCGGTCCGTTCAGCTGACCCTTGAGGTCCGCGTCGAGCGTGTTGGCGTAGGAGGTCTTGAGACCGGCGAGCAGCGCATCGACGTTCGCGGTGACGGTCGTGGCCTCGGCGGCGAGCGCGATCCGCTCGGTCACCGACCCACCGTCAGGCGTCGCATTGAGAATCAGCTGCTTGGCGCTGCCGAGACCGGCCGAAGCGACGACGTTCTGGGACTTCGTGACGATCGCGTCCATCACGTAGAAGGAGTCGAGATCCGGGTCGAGGATCAGGTTGGAGCCGTTGCCGACCTGCGTGACCCAGGCGACGGCGGCGGTGACGGCATCCGTCCAGCGCTCGATCGTCTTCTCGGGGCTGCCGGCGAGCGGCGCGTCGAGCGTGGCGTTGATCGTCCGGCGTGCGCCGGTCCAGGCGTCGTTGGAGTTGAGGTCCGCCCGTGTTGCGCTCTCGGCTGCTCCGGCGCGGGCGACGGCCCGCTTGACCGCGTCCAGGGTCGCCGGCGACGGCTGCTCGCCCTTGAGCTGCGCCTCGACCGCGGCGGAGCGGGCACGGACGGTCGCGAGCAAGAGATCGTTGGCGGGGGCCAGGGCCTTGACGCCGACGCGCTCCAGGCCACTGAAGTCGGTCTGCACCGCCTGGGCGGCGAGGTAGGCGCGGCCGAAGAAGACGGTCGGGATGATCAGGATCACGCCGAGCAGCATCAGCTGACGGGAGACGCGAACACGGGACAGCAGGCGCTCGAGCGGCGCGAGGAAGCGAAGGGACATATCCGCTGAATCGACTCGCGGCTCTGAGTCTTGAGTACGGTGGCGACCATGCGCGCGCTGCAGATCACCGAACTCACGGGGCCGAAGACGGCATTGAAGCTCGTCGAGCTTCCAGAACCGGCTGCCGATCATCCGATGACGCCGGGCGCCGGGGTCGTCGTCGACGTCGAGGCAGCGGGCGTCTCCTTCCCCGAGGTGTTGCAGACGCGGGGCGAGTATCAGTTCAAGCCGCCGCTGCCGTTCGTGCCGGGAAGTGAGGTCGCGGGGACGGTTCGCAGCGCCAGCCCAGGCACGGGATTTGAGCCGGGGCAGCGCGTGGCCGCATTCTGCATGTTGGGTGCCTTTGCCGAGGTCGCCGTGGCGCCGGCCTTCATGACCTTCGCGCTGCCGGACGTGTTGGACGTCGCGCAGGGCGCGGCGCTGATCCTCAACTACCACACCGCCTACTTCTCCCTCGTGACCCGAGGACGCCTGCAGGCCGGCGAGCAGGTCCTCGTGCACGGGGCCGCCGGCGGCGTCGGAACCGCAACGCTGCAGGTGGCGAAGGGCTTGGGCGCCCGTACCGTGGCGGTCGTGTCCTCGGAGGAAAAGGCGGCTGTCGCGCGGGCCGCAGGCGCGGACGAGGTGGTGCTGAGCGGCGGCGCCTGGCGGGAGGAGGCCAAAGAGCTGAGCGGCGGAGGCGTGGACCTCGTGATCGATCCGGTCGGCGGCGACCGCTTCACCGACAGCCTGCGCTCCTTGAACGAGGGCGGGCGCCTCGTCGTCGTCGGCTTCACCGGCGGCGCGATTCCCGAGGTCAAGGTCAATCGGCTGCTGCTCAACAACACCGAGGTGATCGGCGCCGGCTGGGGCGGCTACGTCCTGGGCAAGCCGGAGTTCAACCAGCAGGCGGGCGCCGCGATCGAGCAGCTGATCACCTCAGGGGACGTGCGACCGGTGATCGGTGCCCGGTTCCCGCTCGAACAGGCAGCCGACGCGCTCGCGCTGATCGACGAGCGCGGCGCCACGGGCAAAGTCGTGCTCGACCTCAAGGCGTAGGACAGGACGCTGGGCGCGGGTGCGCCTTCAGCGTCTTGATCAGCGCCTTCGGGCGCGCGGTCATGATGCCGTCGACGCAGCGGTCGGTCAGCAGATTCCAGGTCGCCGGCGCGTCGGCGTCCTCGTCTCCGAACCAGGAGTGCCAGGCGAGACCGGCGGCGTGCGCCTTCGCGATGAAGTCGGCGCTGGCGACCTCGATCAGGGTGCCGTTGAGCCGGTAGGTCACCGGCAGCTGCAGAGCGACGCTGCCCGCCGGTGGCGCGGTGCCGGCGAGCAGGAAGCCGGCGGAGCCGTTGAGGCCGGGGGAGGTGTCGAGCGCCGGGACCAGCTCGTGGAACCGCGCGACAGCCTCGTCCTTGAAGGAGACGACGATCAGGTCCCGCCGCATGGTTGACTTCAGCAGCGCGCCGAGCACCTCGGCGTTCTGCACGTATTCCGGGATCGCTTCGGTCTTCGTCCGGCCCTTGATCTCGATGTTGATCGGGGTCTTCGGGAAGGCCTTGATGACGTCCTTCAGCGTCGTGACGCCGAAATCGCTGCGCTTGAAGCCCTTCGGGGGCTTGCGCTTGCCGGTCGCGATGCCGCGGAACCTGTAGGCGCTGGCCTTCAGGTCATGCTTGTAGGCCGAGGCGCCGCCCGAGAACCAGTAGGCGCCGTCGAGTTTGCGAATCTGCTTCAGCGTCAGGGTCGAGACCAGGCCGGTGCCGTTCGTGATCCGGTCGACCGTCGTGTCGTGCATCACGATCACCTGGTTGTCCTTCGTGACGCCGACGTCCAGCTCCAGCATGTCGGCGCCGGCCTTCAGCGACTGCTTGAAGGCATACATCGTGTTCGACGGGAACTCGTCCTCGCCGCCCTGGTGGGCGATCGTCCACGTCTTCGTGGTCCGCCAGGGATTCGCCGCGGCGGCCGGCGAAGCGGTGTCGAGCAGGACGAAGACCGCGGCCAGCAGGACGGGAACGATCGGTGATCGGCGCATGGCCCGAGCCTACCCTGGCGGCGAGTTGCTCGTGCCGGTTGTCAGGCCTCGACGAGCACGCGTTCAGCCGCGGCGCGCTCTGCTGCCGCCGCTGTCGGACGGCGCGGCAGGTACAGCGCCGGCAGCGCCGCCAGCACCGCGAGGCCGAGCGCCCACCAGAACGTGTTGCCAAACGCCTCAGCGATGCCTGGGAGCGCTCGCGCCCGGGCCGCCGGCGGCAGCGCCTGCGCGGCCGAGAGCCCGCCCTCGCCGCCACCTGCCGACAGCACGCTGGTGAGCTGATGACTCAGCACGACCGACAGCAGGGCGATGCCGATCGCACCGCCTGCCCGCTGGATGATGTTCAGCGCCGTGGTGGCGCGTGCGACCTGGGCGTGGTTCATCACGCCGTAGGCGGCGGCCATCGCCGGCATCATCGATGAGCCCATGCCGAGCCCGAGCACGAACTGGCACGCGGCGAGGAACAGCAGCGACGTATCGGTGGCGACGTGCGTGAAGCCGAACAGCCCGGCGGCGATCAGGGTGAGTCCGAGGAGCACGATCTTGCCGGCGCCGTGCGAATCGGCGTACTTGCCGGCGATCGGCATCATGATCGCTGCGCCGAGACCCTGTGGCGCAAGCAGCAGGCCGGCGTGCAGGGCGGACTCGCCGCGCACCACCTGGTAGTAGAGCGGGATCATGAACATCGTCGCGAAGAACGCCCCGGCGAACATCATCGTCGTGGCGGCTGAGGCGCGCATCACGACCTTCTCCTTGATCAGGTGAAGGTCGAGGAGGCCGTAGTCGATCCGCAGCGCGTGGCGCGTGAAGATGCCCATCAGCAGGATGCCGATGACCATTGGCAGCCACGCCTTCGTCTCCGTGATGCCGCCGGAGCTCGCGATCTCGGAGAGCCCGAAGACGAACGCCGTCAGTCCTGGTGAGAGCAGCAGCAGCCCACGCCAGTCGAGCCGCTCGCCCGGCGACGGTACGTCGGTCGGCAGGATTCTGAAGGCGGCGACCAGCGCGGCGGCACCGATCGGCACGTTGACGTAGAAGATCCAGCGCCAGCTGACGTCGTCGACGAGGTAGCCGCCGAGAATCGGCCCGATGATCGGCGCCATCAGCATCGGCACGCCGATGATGCCGAACATCCGACCCATGCGCTCGGGGCCGGCGGCGCGCGAGAGAATCGTCATGCCGGCGGGCATCACCATGCCGCCGCCGAGGCCCTGCAGCACGCGGTAGAAGATCAGTTGGTTCGCGCTTTGCGCCGTGCCGGCGAGAGCGGAACCGAGCACGAACAGGCCGACGGAAATCAGGTAGAGCCGTTTGGTGCCGAAGCGGTCGGCTGCCCAGCCGGTCAGCGGAATCACCGTGGCAAGCGCCAGCAGATAGCCGGTCGAGACCCATTGGATCGTCTTCAGATCGGTGTGGAACTCACGGGCGAGGCTGTCGATCGCGACATTCACGATCGTGGTGTCGAGGATCGTCATGAACGACCCGATCACCACGACCATGCTGGTGAGGACGAGCGCGCGATCCATGAATGGGGCGGAGGTGCTTGATGGTGTTCGGCTCATGCGGGTCGCCCTTCGGCGTCGGTGTCGGAACAGGTCAGGTTGAGCTCGCCGATCAGGCTGAGCAGGGGCTGCAGCGCCGCCGATGCAGCATCGCGCTGCTCCTGGGACAGCAGCTCGGCGAAGTCGTAGGCGCCGGCGCGCCGCGCGGCGTTGAGCTCGTCGACCGACTGCTGGCCGGCGTCGGTCAGGCCGAGCAGCTTCACGCGGCGGTCGTGCTCGGACTCCTGGCGGTGGACGAGGCCGCGTTTGACGGCGTCCTCCGCGGCGCGGCTCGTGGCGGCGAGCGAGAGGCCAAGCGCCTGCGCCACGGTGGACATCGGTTGCGGCTCATCGTTGCCACCGAGGATCAGCAGCATCTTCATCGTGGTCATCGTGATACCCAGCTCGTCGAGCACCGCGATGAAGCGGCTGCCGCCGGCGCGCCAGATCGCACGGTTGAACGTCAGCAACTCGTCGGCCAACTGGGCCGAGGCGACGCTGACGACGGTGTCGGGAGAAGCTTGCATAGACGCAACGGTAGCGCATGCTGCAAAGGTTGCGCCCACGTGTGTTGCCCGTCACAGCGGCCGCGCGGCCTGCGCTGGCTATCGTTCGCCGCGCGATGAGCGATGAACAGGAAGCACTGCCAGGGACCGGCCGGCGAGCCGTCATCGTGGGTGCCGGGCCGTCTGGGTTCTACACCGCCGACCAGCTGCTGAAGGCGGGCTTCGCCGTCGACCTGCTCGATGCGCTGCCGACGCCCTTCGGCCTGGTGCGATCCGGGGTCGCGCCCGACCATCCGAAGATCAAGGCCGTCACGCGCGTCTACGAGAAGACAGCAGGTCATGAGCAGTTCCGCTTCTTCGGTGGCCTGACGCTCGGCCGCGACGTCACGCGGGAGGAGCTGCGGGAGCGGTACGACGTGGTCGTCTACGCCTTCGGCACCGCCGACGACAACCGGCTCGGCATCCCGGGTGAGGACCGGCCCGGTTCGTACCCCGCGACGCGGTTCGTTGCCTGGTACAACGGCCATCCGGACGCCGCAGCCGAGGAGTTCGTGCTGCACGCCCACCGGGCTGTGGTGATCGGCAACGGCAACGTCGCGATCGACGTCGCGCGGATGCTGGTGCTCCATCCCGATGAGCTCGCCGTGACCGACACCGCCGACCACGCGATCGAGGCGCTCTCGCACTCGGAGATTCGTGAGGTGGTGCTGCTCGGGCGCCGCGGGCCGGCGCAGGCGGCGTTCACCAACCCCGAGCTGCGCGAGCTGGCGGAACTCGAGCGCGCCGGCGTGGACGTCGATCTGGCGGACCTCGAGCTCGACGAGGCGAGCGCCAAGTGGCTCGAGGAGGAGGCGGACATCACCTCGAGGAAGAACGTCGAGCTGCTGCACGGCTTTGCCAGCGAGGGGCCGAAGGACGCGACGCACAAGATCACCCTGCGGTTCCTGCGGTCACCCGTCGAGATCGTCGGCGAGGGCGACGACGGTCACGTGGCCGGTGTGGTCGTCGGCAAGAACCGGATCGTCGGCGAGGGCGGCATGTTGCGCGCTGAGCCGACCGGCGAGACCGAGCTGATCGAGTGCGGCCTCGTGCTGCGCGCGGTCGGCTATCGCGGCAAGCCGATCGCGGGGCTGCCGTGGGAGGAGCGACGTGGGCTGATCCGCAACGAAGGCGGCCGCGTCACCAACACCGACGGGGCACAGGAACTGGGCGAGTACGCCGTCGGCTGGATCAAGCGCGGACCAAGCGGCGTGATCGGTACGAACAAGAAGGACGCCACCGACACGGTCGCCAAGATCCTCGAAGATCTCAGGGCCGGGAAGCTGCCGACGCCGGCTGTCGCTGACGGCGACGCAGTCGGCGACTGGCTCCGCTCACGGACGCCGGACGTCGTCAGCTGGGACGGCTGGCGCACGATCGACGAGCACGAGAAGGCAGCCGGTGAGCCGCACGGCAGGCCGCGCGTGAAGCTCGTCACGCTCGAGCAGATGCTCGAACTGGCGCGCGACTCCTAGCGCCCGTAGGGGTACCACCAGTCCTTGCGCGCGATCGTCGGGTCGAGGTGGATGTGCTTGGTCTCCTGGAAGGCCTCGAGCCCTTCTGGCCCGAGCTCACGGCCGAGCCCGGACTGGCGGAAGCCGCCGAACGGCCCGGCGTCGTTGTCGGTCAGCGGGTCGTTGCACCACACGGTGCCGGCCTTGATCGCGCGCGTCAGGCTGAGCGCGCGCTCCAGGTCCGCGGTGTAGATGTTGGCGCCGAGGCCGTAGCGCGACGCGTTGATCTGGTGCACCGCATCGTCGAGCTCGTCGTAGAACACGACCGGCGCGATCGGGGCGAACGTCTCTTCGTGGATCAGCCCGGCATCTTCGGCGACGCCGCTGACGACCGCCGGGATGAAGTAGTAGCCGTGCTCAAATCCACCGTCCGTCCCGCCGCAGTGCACCGTGGCCCCGGCGCTCGCGGCCGCCTGCAGCTGATCGAGCGCCTTCTGCCGCTGATTGCCGGACACCATCGGCCCGACGTCGGTCTGCGGATCGGTCGGATCGCCGACGCGCAGCGTCTGCGTATGGGCGACCAGTGCGGTGACGAAGTCGTCGGCGCGGCTGCGGGGAACGAAGATCCGCTCGGTCGACGTGCAGACCTGGCCGGCGTTGAGGAACGCCGCCCACGCCGTGCCCTCAGCAGCGATCTGCAGCTGCTCGTCGGACAGGTCATCGCAGATCAGCATGGCGTCCTTGCCGCCCATCTCCAGATTCACGCGGGCCATGCGATCGATCGCGACGTGCGCGATCGCCTTGCCGGTCGCGGTGGAGCCGGTGAAGGCGATGCCGTCGACTTCGGGGTTGGCGACCAGCGCCGCGCCCACCGCGCCGCCGCCGACGAGGATCTGCACGGTGCCCGCGGGCAGGTCGGCGAAGAGCGGCGTCAGTGCGAGCGTGGAGAGCGGTGTCAGCTCTGACGGTTTGACGATCACCGTGTTGCCGGCTGCGAGCGCCGGAGCCAGCTTCCAGAACAACAGCAGCAGGGGGTAGTTCCACGGCACGATCGCCGCGACCACGCCGAGTGGCTCCTTGACGACCATCGCGAGCTGCTGGGACTCGATCGGCGGCAGTACGCGGCCGATCTGCACGCGTGCGAGCTCGGCATAGAAATCGCAGCACGCGGCGCACCACTCGATCTCGTCGCGGTTCTCGAGCAGCGGCTTGCCGCCCTCGGCGGTCATCAACGCAGCGAACTCCTCCGAGCGCGCGCGGAGCTCGCGCGCGATGGCGTGCAGGTGTTCGGCGCGCTCCAGCGCAGTGACGGCCTGCCAGGCACCTGTCGCGGCGCGCGCGGCCGTGCAGGCTGCGCGGACCTGCGCATCATCGGCCTCGCGGACGGTGGCGATCACCTCCTGGGTCGCCGGATTCTCGATCTCGAGTGGTGGTCCGGCGCCGTCCGTTGAGACCCCGTCGAGCAGCAGCTGGGTGACCGTCATGGCGGCAGCCTAGACCACGTGCCGTCGGGTAGCGAAATAGCTCGTGATATAGGCACGATATATCGCCAAAGAAGGAGACCCGATATGTACGCTTCATATCCCGCAGCGCCACGAGGGCGTTGCCACCCAAGAAAGAATCACGCTGTTGTCTTCCCTGGGGTCCTGTTGATGGATGGCGGCCCTGAGGGCCGTCCCGGACGCGGCGGCTACGGCCGACCCGGCGGCCCTGGCTCGCACCGTGGGGGTCCGCGACGTGGTCGCGGCGCCCGCCGAGGCGCGATCCGTGCCGCGATCCTGCTGCTGCTCGATGAGCAGGCACGGAACGGTTACCAGCTGATGCAGGATCTCGAAGAGAAGAGCGGCGGCGTCTGGCGCCCGAGCCCCGGCTCGGTCTACCCGGCCCTCGCGCTGCTCGAAGACGAGGGACTGGTCGAGCCGATCGAGCAGGACGGCCGCAAGGCCTTCGCCCTGACCGACGCCGGCAAGGCCCACGTCGAGGAGAAGCGCGAGGCGTTCGGCACGCCGTGGGCTGCCGGGGACGAGGTTCCCGGCGGGCTGCATGAGCTGCGCCATGCGATGCACAGCCTGCGCGCTGCAGCGATGCAGGTTGCGCAGACCGGCACCTCAGGTCAGCTCGATGACGCGCGCAAGATCGTCGAGGACGCCCGCAGGGCGCTCTACCGCCTGCTCGCCGACGAGCCGCAGGCCGACGACACCAAGTAGCACCTTGGCAGCACGTGCCCGGCGGCGTTAAGGTCGCCGGGTATGCGCCGCCTCACCGCCTTGCTCGTCACCGCCGGACTGATCGGCTTCGGCGCCGTGCTCGCCCAGGCGGCGAGCTCGATCAAGGTCGGGGACAACTACTTCGTGCGCTCGACCGGGGTACCGGTGGTGCACGCCAAGAAGGGCACCCGCGTCAGCTTCAACTTCACCGGTAGCCGGACGCATGAGATCGTCGCGACCGGCCCATCGAAATGGGGTAGCGACCCGATGAGCACCGGCACCTTCAAGTCGCCGAAGCTCAAGAAGGGGACCTACTCGATCTACTGTGACATCCACGGCAAGGCCGACCAGAGCATGAAGCTCAAGGTCGAGTAGCGGCCTCGGCGCAAATAGCTGGGGGGGGACTCGAACCCCCGACCTCACGATTATGAGTCGTGCGCTCTAACCAGCTGAGCTACCCAGCCACGCGGCGCGGGAGTCTATCGCCGGTAGGCTCGGAACCACCGGATGCTGCTCTTGGTCCCGAACATCTCCGAGGGTCGTGACGCGGGCGTGATCGCCGCGGTCGCCGCCGCCTACACCGACGCTGGGGCCGTGCTGCTCGACACGCACTCCGACCCCGATCACCACCGGACCGTGCACAGCCTCGCGGTGCCGGACCCGGCTGCCGTTCCCGGAATCCTCCGCGCGGGCTTAGATCGG
>Ga0209023_10000274_pt1 | contig 86458 bp, 72 predicted proteins | sample LakOneMetagenome_FD_187468 | JGI IMG/M metagenome (GOLD analysis project Ga0209023, IMG submission 187468) | Freshwater and sediment microbial communities from Lake Erie, Canada (SPAdes) (version 2) | ecosystem: Environmental > Aquatic > Freshwater > Lentic | place: Lake Erie, Canada... | reverse complement strand
CGCCAAGACGCGCATGGATGCGAGCCCGAACGTGATCTACCTGCAAGATGTGCTCGATGCCTGGCTGGGCGCGGCCCGCGCGCGCGTCATATTGCCGATCACCGACCCTTACGTCGTGCACCACGGCGCGCTCGGCTCCTTCGCCACCGTGTACCTGCCTGCCGACGTCGGCGTGGCCGCGCTCAGCGCGCGCATCCGCGCCCTGCCCGGCATCGAACTGGCGCTCTCGCGCGCCGAAGCTGCCGCGCGCTTCGAGCTGCCGCCCGATCGCATCGGCGACCTCGTCGTCACCAGCGAACGCTTCACCGTCATCGGCAGTGCCGCCGCGCGCCATGATCTCAGCGCACTCGATGCGCCGCTGCGCTCGCACGGCGGCCTCTCGGAGCAGCGCGTACCGCTGATCATGAACCGCCGCATCCATGATCTCGATGTCGCGCGCCGCTGGCGCAACTTCGATGCCTTCGACTGGGTGCTCAATCGTGCCGTCTGAGCCGGTCGAATTCGCGTCGCTGCGCATCGGCGGCGATCGCGTGCGCACGAAACACGTCAGTGAAGTGCGCAACCCCTACACCGGCGGCATCGCCGGCACGGTGCCGGCCGCGACGATCGAAGACGTGCAGCGCGCCATTTCGGTTGCGCGCGGCTTCCGTTCGAAGCTGTCGCGATACGACCGCTACCAGATCTGTTATCGCGCCGCCGAATTGATTCGTGCGCGCACGGCGGAGATCTCCGACCTGATCACCGCCGAGAGCGGACTCAGCAAGAAGGACTCGATCTACGAGGTCGGCCGGGCCTGCGACGTGTTCCTGTTCGCCGGCAATGCGGCCCTGCAGGACGACGGACAGATTTTTTCCTGTGACCTCACCGCGCACGGCAAGCGCCGTCGCGTCTACACGCAGCGCGAACCGCTGCAGGGCGTCATCGCCGCGATCACGCCTTTCAACCATCCGCTGAACCAGGTCGCGCACAAGGTCGCGCCCTCGATCGCAACCAACAACCGCATGGTGCTGAAGCCCTCCGAGAAGACGCCGCTGACGGCGCTGATGCTCGCCGACCTGCTGGTCGAAGCAGGCCTCCCGCCCGAGATGTTCTGTGTCGTGACCGGCGACCCGCGCGAATTCGCCGACGAATTGCTCACGCATCGCGATGTCGACCTCGTGACTTTCACCGGCGGTGTGCCGGTCGGCAAGCACATCGCGGCGAAGGCGGTCTACAAGCGCCAGGTGCTCGAGCTGGGCGGAAACGATCCGTTGATCGTCATGGAAGATGCCGACATCGAGGAAGCCGCGACGCTCGCTGCCGCCGGCTCGTACAAGAATTCCGGCCAGCGCTGCACGGCCGTGAAGCGCATGCTGGTGCACAACGCGGTGGCCGATCGTTTCATCGAACTGCTGCTCGAGAAGAGCCGCGCCGTGGTCTACGGCGATCCGATGGATGCGAAGACCGACATGGGCACCGTCATCGACGAAACCGCCGCGCGCGGCTTCGAGGAGCGCGTCAACGACGCCGTCGGTCGCGGCGCGAAACTGCTCTACGGCAACATCCGCAGGGGCGCGCTGTACTCGCCGACCGTGCTCGACGCAGTCGATGCCGAGATGAATGTCGTCAAGACCGAGACCTTCGGCCCGGTGTCGCCGGTGATCCGGTTCGGTTCGATCGACGAGGCGATCCGGATCTCGAACTCCACCGCGTTCGGATTGTCTTCGGGCGTCTGCACCAACCGGCTCGACTACATCACGCGTTTCGTCACCGAACTGAATGTTGGGAGCGTGAACGTGCGCGAGGTGCCCGGCTACCGGCTCGAGTTGACGCCCTTCGGCGGCATCAAGGACTCCGGCATTGGCGTCAAGGAAGGGGTGCAGGAAGCCATGAAATCATTCACCAACGTGAAGACCTACTCGCTGCCATGGTAACTCGCACGCGGCGCTCGATCCTCCAGACCGCGCTCGGCGGCTTTGGCGTGATGGCCACGGGGCTTTCAGCCGAAGTGGCACGCGCCGTACTCCCAACTGGCGCGGCGCTACCAACCGGCGCGGCGCTACCCGCCGGCGCGCTCGAAACGGAAGTGCTCGATCGCCTCGAGGGCAAGCAACCGCTGCTGAAACGCAGCTACCGCCCGCCGAACTACGAAGCGCCAGTGTCGTACCTCAACGACGCGATCACGCCGAACGATCGCTTCTTCGTTCGCTGGCACCTGGCGAATATCCCGGTCGTCGACGGGGAGACCTGGCGACTGGATGTCGGCGGAGACGGCGCCGCACACCCGTACGCGCTGACGCTGGCGCAACTGAAGACTGAATTCGAGCCCGTCGAGATCGTCGCCGTCTGCCAGTGCGCGGGGAACCGGCGCGGATTTTCCGATCCCCACGTGCCGGGCGTGCAATGGGGCAATGGCGCGATGGGCAACGCGCGCTGGAAGGGCGCGCGCCTCAAGGACCTGCTGGCGCGCGCCGGCCTGGCGAAGGAGACGATCGAGATTGCCTTCAACGGCGCCGATGCGCCGGTGCTCGACGCGACACCCGACTTCGTCAAGAGCATCCCGGCCTGGAAAGCACTCGACGACAACACGCTCGTCGCTTATGAAATGAACGGCGAGCCGCTGCCCCACTGGAACGGCTTCCCGGCGCGCATCGTCGTGCCAGGCTGGACCGCGACCTATTGGATGAAGCAAGTCGTCAGCATCAAGGCACTGCCGCGACCGCTCACCAGTTTCTGGATGAACACCGGCTATCGCATCCCGAAGGGGAAGTTCCCGGTCGTCGACCGCTTCGTCTCGCAGGAATCGGACACATCGACGCCGATCACCGAGATCCTGGTGAACTCGCTGGTCACAAACTTAAGCGAAGGCCAGCGCGTGCGCGCGGGCTCGAAGGTGATCGTCAAGGGGCTCGCCTGGGATGGCGGCGCCGGCATCCGGCGCGTCGAGGTTTCCACCGATGGCGGCGCCAGTTGGCAGAGCGCGGAACTCGGCGAGGACCACGGCCGATATTCCGCGCGGCCCTGGCAGTTCGCGTTCACGCCGCGTGCACGTGGACGCGTGCCGGTGGCGGCGCGCGCAACGAACCTGCAAGGCACGACGCAGACCGAGCAGCTGATCTTCAACCCGTCGGGTTACCACAACAACGTGATCCAGACGATCAACCTGGAGATCGCATGAACAGCATCAAGGTGAGTCAATTCGTCGCCTGCATCGTGGCGATGCTCGCGGCTATCAGCTCATCGGCCGCGCGGGCCGACGAATCCGGCGAGAAGCTCAAAGCGACGCCCGACGTCGCGCTGGTCGTCAGCAAGTGCACGATCTGCCACAGCATCGACTACATCAAGATGAACGCCCCGTTCATGAAGCGCCCCGGGTGGGAAGCCGAGGTGCGCAAGATGGTGAAGGTCATGGGCGCGCCGGTCGACGACGCCGAGTTCACGCGCATCGTGGACTACCTCACGCAGCAATACGGAACCCAGTAGTTCCAATTGACAGCCACCCACCCCTTCCGTACATTGCGCCGCCCACCCGGAGCCCAGGTGGCGGAATTGGTAGACGCACTAGTTTCAGGTACTAGCGGGTAACACCGTGGAGGTTCGAGTCCTCTCCTGGGCACCACGATCAATGACTTAAGACCCTTTCCTCGAGTCATTCCTAGGTACGGTCCTGCGCTACGCCCGCTGACGCGATCAGCCCCGCACGGGGCCGCGGATTTTCCGACGCCTATAATCGATCGGTGCAACTGGACCACTGCCACAACTTCCATGACTTCCGCGAGCTGGCGCGGCGTCGGCTGCCGGACCCGATCTTCAACTACATCGACGGCGCGGCGGATGACGAGATCACGAAGCGGCGGAACACCGCGGCCTTCGAAGACTGCGATCTCGTGCCCAACGTGCTGCGCGGCGTCGGGGATATCGACCTTTCAGTGACCGTGATGGGCCAGAAGCTCGCGGTGCCCTTCTACTGCTCCCCCACCGCGCTCCAGCGCCTGTTTCATCACCAGGGCGAACGCGCCGTGGCGGCGGCGGCGGCCGGCATCGGCACGATGTTCGGCGTCTCTTCGCTCGGCACGGTCGGGCTCGAGGAACTGCGCCGCGCCTACTCGACGCCGCAGGCCTACCAGTTCTATTTTCACAAGGACCGCGGCCTCAACCGCGCCATGCTCGCACGCGCGAAAGAGGCGGGCGTGAACGTGCTGATGCTGACGGTCGACACGATCACCGGCGGCAACCGCGAACGAGACCTGAGGACCGGGTTCACGATCCCGCTCAGGCTGACGGCCCGCGGCCTGCTGCAGTTCGTGCTGAAGCCGGCCTGGGGCATTGATTACCTGCGCCATGAGCCCTTCAGCCTGCCGCAGCTCGACGAGCACGTCGACATGGGCCGCGGGTCCATCTCGATTGGCCGCTACTTCACCGAGATGCTCGATCCCACGATGAACTGGGACGACGTCGCACAGATGGTGCAGTTCTGGGGCGGACAGTTCTGCCTGAAGGGTGTCATGTCCGTGGCCGATGCGCGGCGCGCAGCCGACATCGGCTGTACCGGCATCATCCTGTCCAACCACGGCGGCCGGCAACTCGACGGGTCGCGCACTGCGTTCGACCAGCTCGCCGAGATCGTCGACGCCGTCGGCGATCGGCTCGACGTGATGATCGACGGCGGCATCCAGCGCGGCACGCACGTACTGAAAGCCCTGTCGCTGGGTGCGAAGGCCGTGGGGCTCGGCCGGTACTATCTGTTCCCGCTGGCTGCGGCCGGCCAGGCCGGTGTCGCGCGCGCGTTGGCATTGATGACCGAGGAACTCGTGCGCGGCATGAACCTGATGGGTTGCCGGTCGGTGCGGGAACTTTCAAGGCAGAACCTGCGATTCCGCTGCGCTGCCGGGCAGCCCTGACGAATGCGCTAGCGTCGAATCTTTTCGCAGTTGCCCAATGAGTCATGCCATGAAGCATCGCAACGAATATTTCACCCGCACGATCTGGAGCAGCCTGCTGTGGGCCCTGCACCTGTGGAGCTGCGCCGCAGCGGCCACGCCGGCAACGGCGGCCGCACCGGTCGCACCGGCGGCGCCGGCCATCGACGCCAAGGGATATCCCGCGTTGGTGCAGCTGTTCGAGCAATGGCGTGCGTTCGAACACCCAACGCTGGTGCACGGCATCGCCGACTACACGTCGAGCGCGATGGCCGCGAAGGCAGCGGCGTTGCCGCCATGGCAACAGAAACTCGAAGCGATCGATCGGAACGGTTGGAGCGAAGCGCAGCTCAACGACTATCGGCTCGTCAAGGCTGAAATGAACGGGCTGGATTTCAACCTGCGCGTGTTGCGCCCGTGGGCGCGCGACCCTGCGTTCTATGTGAGCGTCGCGCCCGAGCGATCCGATGTGCCGCTGCGCGAAGGGCCCAATGCCTATCCGATGATCGAGCTGTACCGCTATCACTTCCCACTGTCAGCCGACGCACAGCAGCGGCTGACGCAGGCCATGGCGACGATTCCGGCCTTGTTGGCGCAGGCCAAAGGCAACCTGAAGGACAGCAACGCGCGCGACCTGTGGGTGTACGGTGAACAGGAGCTGCGCAACCAGTCGAGCGCGCTGGCCGCACTGCAGGCCGGCACGCTGAACGTGATGACGCTGGAAGGCATCCAGGTGGGCACGTTGACGGGCGCTTCGAAGGCCTTGCGCACTTCGGTCGCAAACGCGAAGGCAGCCACCGATGAATTTGTTGCGTGGCTGGAAGCAGAGGCGCCACGCAAGACCGGGCCGTCGGGTGTCGGCAAGGAGAACTACACCTGGTACCAGCAGAACGTGCATTTCCTGCCCTTCGACTGGGACGAGGAGGTTACGTTGCTGCGCCGTGAACTCGAGCGCGCGCAGGCGGCCTTGCGCCTGGAGGAACACAACAACCGCGCACTGCCGCCGCTCCAACCGGTCGCGGATGCCGCGGCCTTCGATGCGTTGACGGCTGCACGACTCGACAAGTTCGTCGATTTCCTCGTCAAGCAGGAGATCATTCCCGAGAAGCCCTACCTCAAGGCCGCGCTGGAACCCCAGCGCGGCAAGTTCGTGCCCGAGGACCAGCGCGTGTTCTTCAGCCGCGTGACGCATCGCGAGCCGATGCTGCTGATGTCGCACGAATACCATTGGCTCGATCTCGCCCGCATGCGCGATGAGCCCAACGCCAGTCCGATCCGGCGCCTCGCCTCGCTGTCGAACATCTGGGATACGCGCGCCGAGGGCTTCGCGACGGCATTCGAAGAACTGATGATGCACGCGGGCTTGTACGACGACAATCCGCGGGCCCGGGAACTGGTGTGGATGATGCTGGCCAATCGCGCGGCCCGCGGCCTCGCCTCCCTCTACGTGCAGGCCAACGAACTGGGCCTGGAGCAGGCCGGCAAGTTCCACGCCGCGTGGACACCGCGCAACTGGGCCGTCGCCCAGGACCAGCTGACCCCCTTCGAGCAGCTGCTCTATCTTCGCCAGCCTGGCTACGGCACCAGCTACATCACCGGCAAGCTCCTGTTCGATCGCCTGCTCGCCGAGTACTCACGCCAGATGGAGTTGACGGGCAAGCGCTTCGTGCTGCGCGACTTCATGGACGTGTTCAATGGCGAAGGCATGATTCCGGTACCGCTGATGGAATCGGAATTGATTCCGGAGGCCGCGCGCGACCATTGAGTGGATCCGTCGCGCCTGGCCCGGGAGATATTGATCGCACCAGCTCTCCGGGATCACCGCCGAGCGCAAGAGCTGGTCGCACTCGGCGCTCGTGAAGCCGATCTCCTTCATCAATCGCCGCGTGCTCTGTCCGTATTTTTCGGCGTCGCCGAGGCCTGTCGGTTTCGCATTGTTCGCGCGAATGGCGGTCGGCAACACATGTTCCACCACCCGACCACTGGCATGCGAGGTGGTGCGCCGGAAAGTGACCGTCGACCCAGGACGGCTTTCCGCGATCGCGTGCCTGCGCACGTTCGCGAGCACCTCGCGGCCGGCGCCGCCCGTTGCGAGTGGGTGGCAGGCCTGATCGCCCATGACCCTTTCGTCGAGAGACCGACGCGCAACGTCCTCATCCGCTCTAGCGCACCGACCCTTCGAGCACCTGCAGCGACTTGAGGTCGGAGTGGAAATCAAGCGCGTAGTCGCCGCCTTCGCGGCCGATGCCGCTCGCGCCGACGCCGCCGAACGGTGCGGTGAGGTCGCGGATCAGGAAGCAGTTGGCCCAGACGACGCCGGCGCGCACCGCGCGGCCGACACGCTCGGCGCGCTCGGCACTACCGGTGTAGAGCATGGCGGAGAGTCCGTAGCGCGTGCTGTTGGCGAGCCTGAGCGCTTCGGCTTCGTCACGGAAAGTCTGCAGCGTCAGCACGGGGCCGAACACTTCGCTCTGCACGATCTCGGCTTCGTTGCTGCGCGGCTCGATCAGTGTGGGCTCGTACCACAACCCGCCCTCGCGGTACACGCGGCCACCGCGCAGCACCGTGTCGCCCGCCGCGCGCGCGCGTTCGACGAAGCCGGCGACGCGCTTCAGGTGCTCGGGATGGATCAACGGCGCCATCGTCGTGCGCGCGTCGCGACTGTCGCCCATCACCTGGGCGTCCGCGTAGTGATTGAAGCGCTCGAGGAAACGATCGCGGATCGAGGCTTCGACCAGCAATCGCGTACCGGCGAGGCAGACCTGGCCGCTGTCGTCGAACTGCCCGGCGGCCTTTTTTGCCGCAGCCTCGAGGTCGCAATCGGCGAAGACCATCAAGGGCCCCTTGCCGCCGAGTTCGGCCGTGAACGGCACGATGTTCGCCGCCGCGGCGCGACCGATGTGCTTCGCGGTCTCGGTCGAGCCGGTGAACGAGATGCGTCGCACGCGCGGGTCGGCCACCAGCGCGGCGCCCACTTCTTCGCCGATGCCCTGCACGACGTTGAAGACGCCGGGCGGAATTCCGGCCTGGTGCGCGAGGTCGGCGATGAGCGAGCCCGACAGCGGCGACCACTCGGCGGGCTTCAGGATCACGGTATTGCCGGCCGCGAGCGCGGGCGCCACCTTCCAGGTCGAGAGCATCAACGGCGCATTCCACGGCGTGATGATCACGGCCGGTCCCGCGCTCATGCGGATCACTCGGTTCGCGGTGCCGTTCGACGACCAGCTGCGCTCGACGTATTTCGCCGCGAGCTCGGCGTAGCTGCGGAAATTGCGCGCGGCGCGCGGCACGAGCCGGAGCTTCAGGCTCTCGAGCAACAGGCCGCTGTCGAGGCATTCAACGAGCGCAAGGTCGGCCGCGCGGGCCTCGATCGCCTCGGCGAGCCGGTTGAGGTGCGAGGCGCGACCGGCGGGGCCGAGCGCCGCCCAGCCCGGAAAGGCCGCGCAGGCGGCCGTGACCGCCGCATCAGCCGTCGCCGCATCGCCGCGCGCCACGGTGCCCAGGCTTCGCGACCAGTCCATCGGCGAGCGCACATCCATGCCCGCGGTCGAGCCGACGCGGCGTCCGCCGATGTAGTGGTCGCCCGATACGGCCACGCCTTCGATGTCGAGCATGCGCTGCATGTTTCGCGCCTTCAGATATAGGGCAAGTAGTAGTCGAACACATCGCGCTCCGACTTGCCCTCGAGCTCGCCGACCTCGGCGCGCTTGATCGCGACGTAGTTGTCGATCAGCGGCTGGCCGACGGCCTCGCAGAGCTTGGCATCGGCCTCGAGCGCATCGAGCGCTCCGCCGAGGTCGTGCGGCGTGTGCCGATCGGTGCTGACGTTCTCGAGCGCATCTTTCGTCTCGGGCGGCGGCAACGGGTACTGGTTCTCGACGCCGAGCCGGGCCGCCTGCAGCACGGTGGCGATCGCGACGTAGGGGCTGGCGGCGCAATCACCCATGCGGTGTTCGATGCGCGCTGCGGGGCCCAGTTCGGCCGACACGCGCACCGTCACCGAACGGTGGTCCATGCCCCAGTTGGCCCAGTATCCCGACAGGCTCGCCGGTCGCAGTCGCTGGTAACTGTTGACGGTCGGCGCGATGAGTCCCGCCATCGCCTCGTGGTGATGCAGGCAACCCGCGATGCACTGCTGCATGAGTTCAGGCAATTCGCCGTTTGGTCCGCGCGGTGCGAAGGCGTTGTTGCCGCGCGCTTCGCGCAGGCTGAAGTTCACGTGCAGCCCGCTGCCGCTCAGGTTCGGGATCGGCTTCGGCATGAACGACAGCATGAAGCCGCGCTGGTAGAGCACCTCGCGCGCCATCTGCCGGAACAGGAAGATATCGTCCGCCGCCGTCAGCGCGTCGCGGAACTGCAGCGTCAGCTCGAACTGCGGCGCGTCGAACTCGGCGTTGATGGACTCAACCGGCAGGCCGCACTGGTCGGCCTGGTCCCAGATCGTGTCGATGATGCCGGCGGGGTCGGAGAAAGGCCCGGTGCCGTACACGCAGGCGCCCGGTGTGTCGTACGGCATCCACTGGCCATCGGGGCCGCGCGCGTAGACGTAAGCCTCCATCTCGAGGCCGACCATCGGTTCATAACCCAGCGCGCGCCAGGATGCGATCGCGCGCTTCAGCGCGCTGCGGCCGCAGAGCGCGAAGGGTTCACCGTGGAAGTGCACGTCCGCGAGCGCGATCTGGCTGCGGCCGTCCCAGCAGGGGCGCAGCCGGTCGGGATCGAACACGAGTTCCATGTCCGGCAAGCCGTCGAGCAGGTGGCCGCCGGGCGCAGCGACCAGCTGGCGCCGATAGGTGACCGCATAGGTGCCGACGCACAGCCGCGCATGCCCCTTGCGTGCCTCGCTCATCGGCACGTACTTGCCGCGCGCGAGGTTGAGCTGGTCGGCGAACAGCACGCGCACGCGCTGCGCGTCGTGGGCGCCCGAGCCCGGACGTGCGCCGAAGTTCAGGTTGCTCATTTCGGATGCACCCGGACCGGCAGGCGCTTGATGCCGTGGATGAAGTTCGAGCGCAGGTACGCGTGCGGCGCCGTCTGCTCGATCGAGCGCAGGCGTTTCGAGAGTTCCTGCAACACGAGGTTCACTTCGATGCGCGCCAGGAACATGCCAAGGCACACGTGCGGGCCGCCCTGCCCGAATGCCATGTAGCGGTTCGGATGGCGGCGGATGTCGATCGTGTCGGGATTCACGAGCGCGGCGTCGTCGCGGTTGCCGGAGAGGAACCACAGCACGACCTTGTCGCCGGCCTTCACGTGCTTGCCCTGGAAGTCGAAATCGCGCGTCGCGGTGCGGCGGAAGTGCGAGGTGGGCGAGGCCCAGCGGATCAGCTCGTCGCTGGCGCTCTCGAACAGCGCATCATCGCCCGCCTGCAGCTGCTCGAGCAGCCCGGGCACGTTCGCGAGCGAATGGATCGAGGCCGCGAGCGCATAGCGCGTCGTGTCGTTGCCCGCGGCGACCAGCAGGCAGAAGAAATTGCGGAACTCGTCGTCGCTCATGCGCCGGCCATCGGCCGTCTCCTGTCGCACCAGGCTCAGCACGCCGAGCGATTCCCCGGCGTTCATGCGGCGCAGCAGCTCGTTCGCGTACTCGAACAGCTCGAGCGCAACCGGCGAGCGGAACGGCAGCAGCCGGTATTTCTCGGTGTCGACCTGGTCGACGACGAAGTCGGTGTACTCGGGATCCGAGTTCGCGATCAGCGCGTCGCCCTTCTGCACCAGGAACTGCGCATCGCTGGTCGGCACGCCCAGGATCTGCGCCAGCATGCGCATGGGCAGCTGGCGCGCGATGGCCTGCACGGCGTCGAATTCGCGCTGCGCGATCGCGGGCTCGAGGATCTCGTCGATCATGACGCGGATCTGCGGTATGAACTGCGCCATCGAGCCGCGCGAAAAGGCCTTGTTCACCAGCATGCGGAAGTAGCGGTGCTGCGGGGGATCGGTCTCCTGGAAGGTCTTGCGCGCTTCGTACTCTTCTTCGTCCTGGTCCTCGATGCGGATGCCGCGCGCGGAGCTCAACAGCTCGAAATTGCGGTTCAGTTCGTTGATGTCGGCGTGGCGCGTCACCGACCAGAAGCCGCGTCCGGTGCGCTCGGGACACCAGGCGAGCGGATCCTCGCGGCGCATGCGCGCGAACGTGGCGAACGGGGCGCCGTCGTTGAAGGCGTCGAGCGAGGAGAGATCCACGTGCGCATCGCTGGATCTCGAAAAGGGGTACTGCATGGTGCTGTCCTGCCCCGCCGGGGCGTAGCCGCCTGAGGTCGCATTGCCGCAAATCCGGGCTTCGCGAGACTTGGCAGAGCCGGACAATCTGCCTGCCGTCATTGAGGGGCCGCCACGGCGGTTCCATAATGATCCGGTCGGGCCGGACTGGCCGGCCGGGACAGGCGGGGCCCAGTGCCCCAAGGCAGGGCGCACATGGGCGAAATCGTCGGCGCAGCGCTGGTGGCGCACGCTCCCACCATCATGATGTCGTCGAAAGACCGGCACGCGCTCAACGAAGGCAAGGAGATCAGCCTGGTGCCGGGCCTCGAGCGCCTGCGACGCGAGGTGCTTGATCGGCTGCGCCCCGATACGATCATCGTCTTCGACTCCCACTGGTTCACGACCGTCGAATTCTGCAGCACTTCGCACGAGCACCGCGCGGGCCTGTACACGTCGGACGAATTGCCGCGCGGCATCCGCCAGTTCCCGTACATGCTGAAGGGCAATCCAGCGCTGGGCCGCGCGATCGCCGAACAGGCGACGCAGTGCGGCGTGCGCACGACTGCGATCGACGACCCTTTCCTGCCGATCCACTATCCGACGATCAACATGAACCATTACCTCGGCCGCGGCGAGGAGTGGCTCACCGTGAGCTGCTGCCAGACCGCCGACACCGAGGATTTCCTCAACGTCGGCCTGGGCGTGGGCCGCGCGGTCGCCGCCAGCGGACGGCGCGTGGTGCTGCTCGCCAGCGGCTCGATGAGCCACCGCTTCTGGTCGCTGCGCGAATTGTCCAGGCACGAAGCATCCGATCCCATCCACATCAGCCGCGCGGAAGCCCGGGCCGCGGACCTGGAACGGCTGCGCTGGTTTGCCGACGGCAATCATTCGAAAGTGATCGACACGATGCCCGAGTTCCTGCAGCACGCGCCCGAGGCCCGCTTCGGCCACTATCTGATGATGGTGGCGGCCCTCGGCGGGCGCGACTGCCGCGCGCGCGGCGTGCGCTACAGCGACTACGAGAACGCCACCGGCACCAGCCAGGTGCACGTGTGGTTCGAACGGCCGGCGGGAGGATGGCAGGCGGCCGCGGCCGCCTAGCGCCGCAACCGCCTCATCCGAGGCGCCGCAGCCAGTTCGCGATCTCGAGCCGGCGGAAATCCTCGTCGATCGTGTCGCGGTCGAGCCCGAGCTGCCAGGCGAGGCCCGCGTTGCCGGGGTCCGCCGCCAGCGCCCGCCACTTGCCGATGCCGGCATCGAGGTCCGCGCGGTCGGCGTAGTATCCCTGCGCCACCATGTCGCTCGCGTAGAGCTGCATCAGCAGCGCCATCTGCCCGAGGTCGAACTCCGGGTGGTACTGCACGCCCCACACTTCGCTGCGGCCGACGGGCACGACGGCTGCCTGCACCGTGCTGTGCGCATTTCCCGCGAGCACCGTGCAACGCGGCGGCAGCACGTCGATGCCGTCGTAGTGGATGCACAGCGCGTCGTAGCAATCGCCCTTGCCGGCGAGCAGCGGGTGCGCGCGTCCCGCCGCGGTGGGCACGATCTTGCGCGCCACGCCGACTTCGCGCCCCAGGTCGCTCCGGCGCACGCTTCCGCCGGCGACGATCGCGGCGATCTGCAATCCCCAGCAGCTGCCGTAGACGGGCAGCCCCAACTCGCCAATCGTGCGCAGCAGGTCGAGCTGGCGTTGCACTTCGGGCACGTCGTCATAGGCATGCAGGCTCGAGCCGCCGATGATCACGCCGCGAAAATCCGCGAGCGCACAACCCGCCGGCAACGCGGCCCCCGCGTCGGCCGCGAACAGCACTTCGCAGCGCAGCTGCGGATCGACCGAGTGCACGGCGCGGCGCACCATCTCGCTGCCGATGCGCACGCCCTTGGCATCCGCGCCCGCGCGCGCCGCCGCCGGCAGCGCTTCGACGATGAGCAGTGGCTTCAAGCGAGCGCGTGCGCGCGCATGTAGGACTGCGGCGGCATGCCGCTCCAGCGCGAGAACGCGCGCGTGAAGGTGCTGTGCTCGGAATACCCGAGGCGCAGCGCAGTCTGCGCAATCGACAACTGACGGCGCACGCGCAGCTCGTGCGCGGCCTGCCGCAGGCGGCAGTCATCGACGAGTTGCTGGAACGACTGCTCGTCGGCGGCGAGGTGCCGCCGCAGCGTGCGGCTCGACATGCCGAGCTGGCGCGCGATCTGCTGCTGGTTGATGCGGCGGTCGCCGAGCTGGCGATACACGAGCGCACGCACGCGCTCGGTGACCGACGTGGCGCGGCGCTTCTGCACCAGCAGGCGATCGAGGTTGCCGAGATCGGCGGGCTCCGCGCTGCCGCCGTGGACGAGCGGCAGCGTCGCCCAGCACGCCGGGAAGCGCAGCCAGTTGCCCTCGCATCCAGCCGTGCACGGCAGGCCCAGCCGCTGCGAGAGCAATTGCGCGCGCGACTCGTCGTCGGATTCGATGCCCATCTGCGCCTGCGCCAGCCATGCGCCGGGCGCCTGCCGCAGCAGCTGCGCGACGATGCCGAGCGTGAAGATCGCATCCTGGTGACGGGGCCAGATGTCGGGATCGAGGATGCGGTAGCCGATCGTGATCGCCCCCTCCTCCGTGGCCATCGACAGCTCGCTCGCGTCCTGCACCAGCGCGAAGTAGTCGACGAGGATGCGCAGCGCGCCGCCGAGCGTGCGCGCCCTGCGCAGCGCCGTGTAGATCGGATCCAGTTGCGCGAGATCGTAGCGGATGCCGAGGTTCCAGCCGAGCAGGTCATCGCCCGCCTCGCGCGCGAGCCTTTCGGTGATCGCGACGAAGTTCGCGAGCGGAATCGTCTGCTGCGCGCCCTCGGTGTCGCCCGAGGCCGCGCAGTCGGCAAGGTCCATGGGCGTGGAGCCGGATGGAACCCAGCCGGCAAGCGCGACAGCCGCAACGCGTGGCGAATGCATCTGCTAACCCCCTGTCTTGGTGCGACAATACGAACGACACGCAGCTGCGTCTTGATAGATATTGTCATACACTTGATTTTTGTTGTCGACGAGTGAGAGCCATGGAGCAGTCCGCAGCCGATCCGATCAACAGCCGTGCCTCGATCGCGAGCTTTGTTTTCCTGGGAACGATCAGCGTGCTGTCGTTCATCGTGCAGCCCGCGCTCGTGCAGGGCTTCGTCACGGTGCTGGGCCTCAGCGAATCAGCGGCTGTCAACCTCGCCGGCATCGAGATGGGCGGCGTCAGCATCGCGACGCTGTTCGTCGCGCTGGTCAGCGCCCGCATCGACTGGCGTTGGCTCACCGCGGGCTCGCTGCTCATCGCCACCGTCGGCAACGCCTGGTCGGCGCTCGGCCTGCATGGCGCACACCTCTCGGCGGCGCGCTTCGTGGCGGGCCTCGGGCACGGAGGCCTCATCAGCCTCAGTTTCACGTTCGTAGGACTCACCCGCCGCGTCGACCGGAACCTGGCGATCTACCTCGTTGCGCTGTTGAGCTACAGCGCCGTGGGCATCTGGATCGCGCCGACCGTGTTCACGCACCTCGGTCTCGGTCCCGTGTTCTGGGCCTTTGCGGCCGCAACGGCCGCCTCGCTGTTCGTCGTACGCCTCGTGCCGCGATCGTCGGCGGCACGGAGCGAGGCGTCTCCGCACGCGCGCCAGTTGGGCCTGTGGATGCTGGTCGTGGCGCTGGCCAGCGTGTTCGCCTACAACATCGCCCAGGGCATCGCCTGGGCGATCCTGTTCCTGGTCGGCACCGCCACCGGCCACAGCGAACAGGCGGTCGCCAACGCACTGCTCGTGTCCAACATCGCCGCCGTGGCCGGCGCGCTCGGCGCCGTGTTCCTCGCGCATCGCGTGAAACGTGTGCCGGCCATCGCGCTCGGCATACTCGGCGGCGCGGCCTGCATCGGCCTGCTGCCAGGCTCCGAGTCGATGGCTGTCTATCTCGTCGCCGTCTGCGGCTTCAACATGCTGTGGAATTTCGTCATGCCGTTCATCTTCGGCGCGGTCTGCGACATGGACACCCAGGGCCGCATGATGACGCCGGCCATCGCGGTGCAGATGGTCGGCCTCGGCGCCGGGCCGCTGCTGACCGCGCCACTGATCGCCGGCGGCGGCTACGGCGGCGCCGAGATGCTGTGCATCGCCTGCTTCGTGGCGAGCCTGCTGCTGCTGTCGCTACCGCTGCTCGCGCACTCGCGTTCGAGATGAGCTACCAGGACTTGCGCAGGTTCACGCCGACCGTGCGCGGCATCCCGTAGAACTGCGTCGTGCCGAGGATGCCGAGGTTCAGCGAGTACACCGCATAGGCCTTGTCGAACACGTTCTTCGCGTAGCCTTCGACCTCGAGGCCGGAGCCGGCGTGCGTCCACGTCACCGACGCGTTCGTCATGCCGTAGGCCTTCTGCGTCGAGGCAATGCTGTTGGTGACCTCGAGGAACTGGTCGCCGTACCACACGCCATCGGCCTGCAGCGCGATGTTGCCGGCCAGCGCGTCGAAGTTGTAGCGCAACAGGTAGTTGAAGCTCGTGTGCGGCGCATTCGGCAGTTCGGCATTGCGCACGTATTTGTCCGGGTAGTCGCACAGCCACGCGCCCACCGCCGCCTGGTACGTACAGTGGTTGATCGTCGTGCCATCGGGCGTGGCGCCGCCGGTGAAGTCAGGGCCGTACTGTTGCCCCGGACCCGGCACCGCATCGACCGATGAGTGTTCGAAGGCCATGCCGATCAGCGCGTCGAAGTGGTGGTTCGGGCTCCAGCCCAGTTCGATCTCGCCGCCACTCGCCGTGGCGTCGGAGTTCGCGATCTGCGGCGTGCCGCCCTGCACTGAGAAGGCCTGGTAGTTCTTGTAGTCGTAGTGGAACAGCGTCGTGTTGAAATGCATGCGCTTGTCGAGCAGCGTCAGCTTGGCGCCCGCCGACAACGAATGCAGCGTCTCGGGCAGGTACTTGAACTGATCGGCGCCGATCGCCGGGTTCAGCGACCAGCCGCCGCCCTTGATGCCGCGGTCGTACGAGGCGAACAGCAGCGTGTCGTCATTGGGCTTGTAGTTGATGCCGAGGCGCGCGGCCCAGTCGCCGTGGCCGATGCTGGTGACGCCGGGAATGTCGGATTCATAGCTGGCGCTCGAGGCCTTGGTCGCCGAGAGGTTGCCTTCCTTGATGACCGACAGGTAGTTGATCGATTTGTCGTCGTAGGAATAGCGGAAGCCCGTCACCAGCGTGAGCTTCGGTGCGATCTCGAATTCCGTCTGGCCGAACGCAGAGTAGTTCTTCGACTTGAGATCGTAGGTTTGCAGTGCGAGCGGATCGATGCCGGGGAAGCCGAGTTCCAGTGCGGAACCGATCACCGGTGCGCCGAAGGTCGTGACCGAACCGTCGATGTCGAAGTCGAGGTAGTACAGCCCGGTCTGCCAGGTCAGCCTGCCGGAAGTGCCCGCGAGGCGCAGTTCCTGCGACAGCTGCTTGAAGTTCACCGCATTCGCGAAATTGATCACGAACACCGGGAGCGCGTCGCCGTCCTCGAGGTAGTCCTTCTTCAGCTTCGTGTAGTTCGTGATCGAGGTCAGCTTCACGCCGTTGCCGAAGTCGTAGTTGAAGTCGGCCTGGGCGATGTCGGTCTTGCGGTTGAAGTGGCCCGCCGTCTCGCCGAAGTTCTGGTAGGGGCTGGCCGGTGCGCTCGTGATGCCGTTGATCACGCCGTTGGTGCCATCCGCCAGGCCGGCATTGTCGACGTGGCAGTAGCCGTTGGCGTTGTAGACGCAATTGGCGAACACGTAGCCGCCGGTGGGCACATCGTTGTCTTCGCTGTGCTTGAGCCAGAAGCTGCCCGTCAGCGATTTGCTGAAATCGACCTGCAGGTTGGCGCGCGCGCCCCAGCCGTCTTCGCCACCGATGGATTCGCCGCTGGAATGAAACGTCGGGCCGCCCGGGATCACCGTGTCGGCCGGGCGCACGTAGCCATCGGCCTTGCTGTAGCGGGCGGCCACGCGGAAGCGGACCGAATCGCTGATTGATCCGCCGTCGGCCACTTCGAAGGCCTTGCGGCTGAAACTGCCGAACTCCGCGCTCGCGTAGCCATTTTGCACGGACTTCGAGGCGTCATTGCTGACGTAGTGGATCAGGCCACCGGTGGCGTTGCGGCCAAACAGCGTGCCCTGCGGGCCCCTGAGCACCTCGACGCGTTGCGTGTCGAAAAGCTGGCCGCTGATGCCATTGAGCGAGGCCATGTAGGCGCCGTCCGTGTAGACGGCGACCGGCGCTTCGTTGGAGTCGACGAAGTTGTTCTGCGAGATGCCACGCAGGTTGAAGATCGTGACGTTCGGTGACCAATCGTTCAGGTGCAGCGCGGGAATCTGCTGCGTGATGTCAGTCGTCTGCGTGATGCCGAGCGACTTCAGCTGCTCGCCCGAGAATGCGGACACGGCCAGCGCGACGTCCTGCAGGTTCTGCTCGCGCTTCTGCGCCGTGACGACGATCTCCTCGAGCACTCCGCCCTCGTGCTTGCTGTCGGCGGGCGCCGAATCGGCGCGCAGCGGCGGTGCGCTGGCGAGCGTGAACAGCGCGGCAAGGACGAAGACCGAGGCAGGATTCCACCAGTTGCGAGTCATTGACCATTCCCCCATGGCAGGACGAGCCGGTAAAGGCAGCTGATTCTCAGTCGCACAACTTGAGCCAGGGGACCTTCGCGCGCTTGCCATTTCCGGTCAAGCACCCGGACGGCTGCCATGGGCGAGCCGCCGCCTGGCCCGTGGGGTAAGCTCGACCGTTGGAGCACCGCCACGGAGCCCGCATGCCGCCGGCCCATTCGAACTTTCGCTCGCGAGAAAGCCGTCCGCGCAGGCTGCGGACTGCCGCGTACGCGCTGGTGGCCTGCCTGGTCGCGTCGGTCGCGGTCGCCGCGCCCCGGCCTCCGAATTTCCTGCTCATCGTGGCCGATGACCTCGGCTACTCCGACCTGGGCGCCTTCGGCGGCGAAATACGAACGCCGACGCTCGACCGGTTGGCGCGCGAAGGCCTGCGATTCAGCTCTTTCTACAGCGCACCGACCTGCTCTCCGAGCCGCGCGATGCTGCTCACGAGCGTCGACGCGCACAAGGCGGGCATGGGCAACATGGCGGAAGACCTGGCCGCCAACCAGCAAGGACACGACGAATACCTCGGGCACCTGAACTCGCACGTCGCAACGATGGCGGAGCGACTGCACGATGCCGGCTACGCCACGTTCATGGCCGGCAAGTGGCACCTGGGCGGCGCGGCGCCCGACCTGCCGGGGGCGCGCGGCTTCGAACATTACTTTGCACTGATGCAGGGGGGCGCGAGCCACTACGACATGAGCGGCCCGTCCGCTGAATCGCCCCGCGCACGCTACGTTCGGGACGGCGATCCGATCGATCAGCTCCCGAAGGATTTCTATTCGACCGACTACTACGCCACGCAGATCAAGACGTACCTGGCCGCGGAACACGGTCGCCGACCGTTCTTTGCCTACCTGGCCTTCACGGCGCCGCACTGGCCGCTGCAGGCGCCGGAAGCGCTGATCCGGCGCTACCTGCCCGTGTACCGCGACGGCCCTGCCGCGCTGCGCGCGCGCAGGTTGGCCGGCCTCGAGCGAGAAGGCCTCATCGCGCCCGGCACGCAGGCGCACGCCTTCGTCCCCGAAGCGCAAGCCTGGTCCGCGCTGGATGCGGAAACGCGGGCGCGCGACGTGCGGCGGATGGCGACCTTTGCCGCGATGGTCGATCGCCTCGATACCGATGTCGGCAGCGTGCTCGACGCGCTGCGCCGGAGCGGCGAACTCGACCGGACCGTCGTCGTGTTCCTGTCCGACAACGGCGCGGAGGGCCACGACCTCGCGGCGCTGCCCGACTTCCACGATTGGGTCATGCACTTCGACCAGCGAACCGCGCGCATCGGCAGGCCGGGCTCCTTCGCGTGGTACGGCCCGCAATGGGCCCAGGCGGCGACGGCGCCGTCGCGACTGCACAAGGGTTTTCCGACCGAGGGCGGCATCCACGTGCCGGCATTCATCTGGGCGCATGACCTCGCGGCGCATGGCATCAACCGCTCGCTGGTCAGCATCATGGACATCGGTCCGACCCTCCTCGACCTCGCCGGCGTGGCCCACGATGGCAGCGAGTTCCACGACCATGACGTGCATGCGATCGAGGGCCGCTCGCTGCAGGCCGTGCTCGCCGGCCGCAGCGATCACGTGCGCGGGGATTCCGATACGCTGGGCTGGGAGCTTTTCGGGCGCAGCGGCATTCGCTCGGGAACGTGGAAGGCGATCCAGCTCGGACAGCATGCGGACGATCGCCGCTGGGAGCTGTACGACCTGGCAACCGATCCGGCCGAGACGCGCGACCTGTCCGCGTCGGAGCCCCGGCGCGCCGCGGACATGCAAGCGCTCTGGCAGCGCTATGTCGAAGAGAACCACGTCATCCTTCCCGACACCGTCACCGGCTACTGACGTGCGGGGCGGCGCCGCGAGCGCAGGCTCGGCCCTGGCGCTGGCGGCATTGGTGGCGATCGCGCTGTCGCTGCTGCGGTCCGCTTCGATCGCGCATCGAAGCGCAGGCGCCGACATGGCCTGGATCCCCGGCGGTGAGTTCACGATGGGGAGCGACGCGCTTCCGGCCCGCGACGACGAACGGCCCGCGCATCGCGTGCGCATCAGTGGTTTCTGGATGGAGCGCGCGCCGGTCACCAACGCGCGCTTCGCGGCCTTCGTGGCGGCGACACACTACGTCACGACGGCTGAACGCGTGCCTGAGTGGTCATCGCTCCGCGCGCAGTCGCCACCCGGCACGGCTGCGCCCGCTGCCAGTGAACTCGTTCCGGGTGGCCTCGTGTTTTCCGGCACCGATGCACCGGTTTCGCTGTACGACGCAACGCGCTGGTGGCGATTCGTGCCCGGGGCAAACTGGCGCCATCCGGGTGGCGCTGGCACCAGCATCGTCGGACACGATGAGGATCCCGTCGTGCAGGTCTCCTACGGCGACGCGCAGGCCTACGCGCGCTGGGCCGGCATGCGGCTGCCCACGGAGGCCGAATGGGAATATGCGGCGCGCGGCGGCCTCGAAGGAGCGATGTATGCCTGGGGCGCCGATCTCGCACCGCACGGCATGCGCATGGCCAATGTCTGGGATGACGATGCAAGCCCGTTTCCGGTCGTGCCCCACGACCGGCCGCAACCTCACGTGCAGCCCGTGTGTTCCTATCCGCGCAACGGCTACGGCCTGTGCGACATGGCCGGGAACGCCTGGCAATGGGTCGCCGACTGGTACCGCGCCGACGCCTACGCATCCGCGCGCGCCGGAACGACATCGCGCGATCCGCAAGGCCCCGCCGCCGCGGACGGCGCGCCGCGCCGCGTGATCCGTGGTGGATCCTTCCTCTGCAGCCGCGAGTACTGCGCCAGCTACCGCGTGAGCGCGCGGCAGAACGCCGATCCCGATTCGCCCACGAACCACATCGGCTTCAGGCTCGCGCGGGATTGAGCGTTCGCTGCGCGCGCCGGTACTGTTCCGGGCTCTGCGCGTGGCGGCGACGGAAGGCGCGCGTGAAGCTGGCGTTCTCGGCGTAGCCGACCGCAAGCGCGATGGCGGCCACGGGCGTGTCGCCGAGCGTCAGCAGGCGCTCGGCATGCTGCAGCCGCCGATCGAACAGGATCGATGCGAAACTCGTGCCCTCCTCGGCCAGCCGGCGAATCAGCGTCGACGCCGACACGCCCAGCGCGCGCGCCACGCTGGCGAGCGTGCAGTGTCGATCGGAAATGCGCGTCTCGATCATCTCGGCGACACGCGCCTGCCAGTTGCGTTCGTTGCCGTGCCGCGCCGACAGCGTGCTCAGGTGCGAGGCGATGATCGGGTTCAGCAGGTGGCTTCGTTGGCGGCTGCGCAGGTTGAAGCCCTCGCGCCGGTAGACGAGTTCGTTGCAGGGCTGCTCGAACAACACCTCGCATTGGAAGTAGTCGCGGTACGTGGCGTACTTGCCGGCGCGGCGATGCTCGAAATGCACGCTGCGCGGTCGCACGGCACTGCCCGCGTAGAGGCGCACGAGGTTGTGCATCGCCGAGATCGAATACTCGGCGTCCTGCCGGCGCTGGCGGATGCGCGCATCGTTGATGCGGTACTGCACGGTGACGGCGTCGCCGCCGATCAGCAGGCGATTGGTCGTCGCTTCCTGCAGCGCGTCGAGGTGGCCACAGAAGCCTTCGAAGGCATCGAGCAGCGATGCGGCGCTGATGAACAGATACCCCAGTGCGCCGAGCGTGCCCGGCTCGTCGAAGCGTGCCAAGTGCATGCCGAAGTGCGCATCGCCGGTGGCGACCGCGGCCTGTTCGAGCAACTCGACGTAGCGCGACAGCGGCACCATCGCGGTCGGGTCGCGCGCGGCCGGCAATTCAAGGCCCGCGCGCTTGAGGAGCGAGGCCACGTCGGCTCCCGACCCGGCAAGGTGGTCGAGCAGCGGCTCGACCAGCTGCAGCGCGATGCCCGGGGCGGGACTGGCCATGGACCGTTCGTGCCGGCTGCCGCGCCGACGCCTCAGGCGCCCGGCTTGTCCTTGAGCGTCGACTCGTAGAACTGCGCGCCCGGGCCGCGCGGCGCGCGCTTGCCGCGAAATTCCCAGTCGCCGCCCATCGCGGTCGAGATGACCTCCTCCGAACTGCTCGGTTGCGCGCCACAGTCGTCGCGGATCGGCACCGGCCCTTCCGTGATTCGATTGCCGAGTCGCCCCAGGCCTTCGACCTCGACCTCGACGACGTCGCCGGGCTGCACCGGACGGCTGCCCGCCGGCGTACCCGAGAGCAGCACGTCGCCGGGCTCGAGCGTGATCGTGCGCGCGATGTCGGCGACCAGGTAGTGCATGTCCCACTCCATGTCGGCCGTGTTGCCTTCCTGCTTCACGACGCCGTTGACGAGGGTGCGGATCGCCTTGTTGCGGAAATCCCAGCCCTCGACCAGCCCGGGACCAATGGGGCACAGCGTGTCGGAGCCCTTCACGCGCAGCATCGAACCTGCGTCGGTGTCGCGGAAGTCGTGCAAGCCGTAGTCGTTGGCGATGCTGTAGCCGGCGATATAGCGGCCAGCATCGGCGGGCGAGACATTGCGGCAGCTGCGGCCGATGACGATCGCGATCTCGCCTTCGTAGTTGAGGTACTGGCAGCGCTGCGGCCGCACGATGTTGCCGCCGTGCGCATTGAGCGCGGTGAGCGGCTTGTGGAAATACGTGGGCGCGGACGGGAGCTTCGTCATGAACTCCTTCACGCGGCTGTGGTAGTTGAGGTGCACGCAGATGATCTTCGACGGACGGCATGGCGGCAGGTGCGTCGCCGCTGCGGCGGCAATGCGGCGGCCATCGCGCGTGACCAGCTCGTCGCCCTCGCGCACGGCGAGGATCGGATAGCCATCGAGCAGGATCTGGCGGTACTCGGTCGGCATGGTGTGTCCTTGTGGTTTTGGCCGCTGCTGCCAATGGCGCGGCGCCTTCGGTCAATATATAAAGCAGGCCATGAAAGGTCTATTTTACCCGCGTACGGCTTCCGGCAAGGCATCGATCGTGCCGCCGGTTCCCTGGCATTACTCCGGCGAGCTGATCACGCTCGAATACCGCACCGACCCGAAGGCGGTGGCGGCCCTGCTGCCGGCGGGCTTCGAGCCGGCTGACGAAGACCCGGGCGCCGTCGCCGCGATCTGGGCAGACTGGCAGAGCTGCTCGGACAGCTTCGCCGAGATCACCGATCCGGTGCGAGGCCAGTACAAGGAAATGTTCATCGTCGTGCGCTGCAAGTTCCAGGGCAAGCACTACTCGCGCTGCGTGTACATCTGGGTCGACAAGGAATTCGCGATGCTGCGCGGCCAGCACCAGGGCTATCCGAAGAAGCTGGCCTCCATCCAGATGAGCCGGCCCGCCTACGTCGGCAAGGCCGGACCGCGGCTCGCGCCCGGCGGACGCTTCGGCGCCACGCTTGCGGCCCACGATCGCAGGCTGGCGCAGGCGGTGTTCACGATTCGCGAGACGGCGGCGAAGCCCGGATTCGTCAACGGCTTGCCGATGGCGCACAACCGCTGGATGCCCGCGATCGAGACCGACGGCAGCGACAGCCTCGATGAAGTCGTGACGATGTCAGGCTTCGATGCCGAGCTCGGCCGCTGCTTCAAGGGCGACTTCGACCTGGATTACTTCGACTCTCCCGTCGAAGAGCTGCTGGCGATCGCGCCGCGCGAAAAGATCGCTGGCTACTGGCACGAAGTCGGCGTTTCCTGGCGCGCCGGCACGACGCTCAGGCGCAGGAACCTGCCCGAGAAAGGCTGAGGCGAAAGTCGGCAGCCCCGCTACGCTCTCGACGCGGCGCCCAAGGGCATTCGAATCGCGACGGCCGTGCCCGCACCGGCGCGGCTCTGTATCGAAAAGCTCGCTCCAACCAGCCGCGCCCGATATTCCATGAACTTGAGGCCGAAGCGTTCGTCGCGGCGCTCTCCCAGTTCGAATCCGGCACCGTCATCGACGATCACCAGCTCGAGGCATCCGTCGTTCGCAGCGAGCGTGACATCAATCTGCCGGCAATGGCCGTGCTTGCGCGCATTCTGCACAGCCTCGGCCGCGATGCGCCATAAATGGTCGCTGGTGGCTTCGTCGAGACCGAGGTCGTCTATGGACTCGCAGACATGGATGCTGACCTGCGCCGCCTCGTCGCTGCCTTCGAGCTGCCGCAGTGCTCCGCTGAGCTTGCCCTTGACCGCCAACAATGGCGCCGCATCGCGAATCAGCCGGCGGGTATCGCCAATCGCACCGTTGAGATGGGCAACCGCCCTGGCGATGGGCGACGAGGTGTCGACGCCCTCCCCGCCCCTGGAGGCCAGTTCGCCCTGCAATATCAGCGCGATTCCGGTGAGCTGCTGCGCCACGCCATCATGGATATCCGCGGCGAACCGCACCCGCTCCTGGTGCGCCGCCCGGAGAATCTCCTGTTCCAACGCGCGTTGCTCCGACCGGTCCTGCACCGTCAGCACGTAGCCAGCGATGCGCGGATGCGCGCACCGGTCCACTGCCGTGACGTAGAGCACCTGCGGCCTGCGTTGCGCGTCGGATCGAAGCACCTCGATTGTCGCGACCGCGCTCGCATCGGCACTTGCCGCCACGAGCAGCTTCTCCATGGCAGCACGCTGCGCGGGCCCGAAGATGTCCGCTGCCTGCGTCCCGATCAGTTCACCGGGCTCGCGGCCAACCTGCCTGCGCGACGCGGCGCTCGCAAAGGTCAGCGTGCCACCCGAGTCGACGACGAGCAGCAGGTCATCCGATTCACGCACGAGCTCCGATACTTTCTCATTGGCTTCGCGGGCGATGAGTTCGCGCGTGAGCATCGCGACGTCGGACTTGGCCAGCTGCGCTCGAGTCGCCAGCAATACCGAGCACGCCGCGGCCAGCCCCACCAGCGTCCAGTTGGCTGCCGAACCGGGCACGGCCAGCACCGTGACGGCGAGCGCCACCGAGGGCAGCGCCATGAGCGTCGGAACGAAGCCGTGCGTGGCGTGATCGATGGCATGCCGCTCGCGCACGAGAATATCGCGGGGCGCCTTCCAGACGGCCACCGTGACCACCACGAAACACAGGACATCCCCATAGTCGTAGAAACGCTCGAGGAAATTCCGGTCGCTGAGCCAACTCGCCACGTAGCCGAATTCCCACGCCATGTTCACGACGCCGGCGAGCGCAAGCAGCAGGATCCACGCATTCGCCTTCCGCCACGGCGTGTTCATCCACACGAGCGAAGCCGTTACCAGCGGCGCGCAGATGCAGAGTACATAAGCCCACGCGAAGGGCCACGGAATGACATGGACGGCACTGCTGGGAACGAGCGGACCCAGGATTGCGCACCACATGACCGCCAGGCAGGCACCGTAGATCGACACGGCATCGAACCACAGTCGCTTCGATCGCAGGTTGACGCCTCGCGCCGCCAGGATGGCCAGGTACGCGGCCGCCACGGCTGCGTAGTCGAGAAAGTAGATGACGTCCGCGCGATCAATCGCTGGAACAGCCGGCGCCCCGCGCTCCAGGTTCCACACGAGGGTCGCAACGACGCTGCCGAGCGAGAACGCGGCCAGCAACCACCAGACGCGGCGTACCGGGCGGTGGCCTTGATGCTCCGCATGAGCCCGGACGCATGTCGCGGCCAGCGCCAGCAGTTGTGCCGGCACCGCCGCCCATTCTGGAATCCACACGTCGAACGCGATTCCGGACATCGGCATGGCGAGCGCCGCGCTGATGGCCACTGCATAGACGATTGCGCCTATTGCAAGCGCCGACAGCATCGCGCTCTTCTGATGTGGACTCGGGTCGATCGCTTCCGCGCCGTCGCCAGCCAGCCCAGCTCGTGATGAATTGTTCTTTTTGGGCATTGCTGTGTGCCCATTCTATATGGCATGGCACATGCGGCAATGGCGCGGCCGTAAGCGCTTGAAAATCGCACTTTGCTACGAGGGGTTACCGGTTGTTGTTATCCCCATTTCTGCCACGAGCGCTGGCGCGCCAGCGGGTGGCGCATGGGCAGTCACCTGAGCGCGTAAAGCATTCCCTCGGTTGTCCCGACAAAGACCGTGCCTCGATCGATCACCGGCGAGCCGAGGATCGAGCCCACCGACAGGCGCTTGTCCATCATCACGTACATGTTCTCGAAGTCGGTCATGTTCGATCGCCTCAGCACATCGGCATCGAGAGTGCCATCTGCCTTGAAGAGCTTCAGGGCGTTCGCCTTCCGGGCGTCGGTGACGAACTCCCAGGCGAGCGCGCCGGTGGTCGCGTTGAATGCTTCGAGTTCGCCGGAGAAGGTACCGACGATCGCGAGATCGCCGGCGAGCGCCACCGAAGAAAAGATCGCGGACTTGATGGGAACCGTGAACCGCGGGACTCCGGTCGCCGTGTCGAGCGCGAAGACCTGTTGGCTCGAGCCACTGCCCACATAGAGCGTGTTGCCACGCACGGCAGGAGTCGCGCTCACCCAGCCCTGGTCGGTGTAGTACGCCCACTTCTGCCTGCCGGTCGCCGCGTCGACGGCGTACACATGGGCATCGCGGCATCCGAAATAGACCGTGCCGTCGACAATCACCGGCGAGGAGGTCAGGCCGGTCTGGTTGTAGCGCACCGGGTCTTCGCCGGTCTTGAACCGCCAGCGTTCGGTGCCGCGCTCGGCGTCGATCGCGTAGAGCCAGGTGTCAAAGCTGCCGATGTAGAGCGTGCCGTCCGCGATCGCCGGCGATGAATGGACGACATCTCCGGTGTGGAACTTCCAGCGGAGCGCGCCCGATACGACATCCAGCGCATAGACGTTGCCGTCGCCGCTGCCGAAGTAGACATGTCCGTGATCGACCGCGGGCGAGGACTGGTAGAAATCCCAGGCATCGGGCATGACCTGGTGCGCCGGAAGGTTGCCGTGGATGCCGGGCGCGGCAAAGCGCCTTTCGAATGCGCCCTCGAACTTCCATTTCTCCTGGCCGGTCGCAGCGTCGACGGCGTGGAATGCTCCATCGTAGCTGCCGAAGTACACGACGCCGTCGCTCACGGCGGGCGACGCGGCAATGCGCCCCTGCGTCTCGAACTGCCATTCCAGCGCCCCGCTCGCCTCATCGAGCGCGTACAGGAATCCGTCGTCGCTCGCGATGTACACGACGCCGTCGACGACAGCCGCGGAGCTGACGATCGGCGCGCCGGTCCTGAATTTCCAGGCGACCTTCGGGCCAGCGACAGGCGCGGCAGCGTCGTAGACACCGCTGCGCGTGTTGTCACCATGGAAAGTGGGCTGCGCAGCCAGCGTCCGTGCGAGCAGCGCCCCGAGGGCAAGCGCCGCAATGAGGGCGTGTCGGGATTTCATGCCTGGAAGTCTCCGGGCTGCGCCGGCGGAACAGAAGGGCAAATTGGCTGGGATTCTGGTACTTTTCGCGGATGCGGCGCGTCTCGTTTCACCGTGCAAAATACGGCCGCGAGCTGCTCGTCGACGCGGCGTGGATCCACGACATGCCTTCGTTCATCCTCGACGAGCCGCATGCACTCGACTTCCACGACATCATGCTGGTCACGCGTGGCCGCGGCACGTTCCTGCTGGACGGCGTTCCGCTGGAGGTGCGTCCCGGCCGAATTCTGTTTACCACACCCGGACAGGTGCGCCGGTGGCACGTGCCGAACCTCGACGGCATTTGCCTGTTCTTTCCGGCGCTGTTCCTGCAGGAGTTCTTCCGCGATACCCAGTTCGTCGACCGATTGCCCTATTTTCGAAACGAAGCCGGCGAGGAATCGGGCATCCGCGTCGCGCCGCGATCGGCATCGCTGCTGCGTCGGCAGATCCTGGCGATGCGAGACGAGCTGCAGCGCGTGCGGCCGGACAGCGTGCACCTGCTGCGCGCGCAGCTCTATGAGATCCTGGTTCGCCTGGCGCGCCTGCATGCGAACGTCCACCCCGCGCCGGCACTGACTCCCATCCATCCCACCGTGCGCCGGTACCAGTCGCTGGTCGAGCAGCACTTCCGCAGGATCCATCGCACGGCAGACTACGCGACCCGGTTGGCGGTCACGCCGGGCCACCTCAGTGCGTTGTGCGTGCAGCAACTCGGGCGAAGCGCGAAGCGCCTGCTGCAGGATCGCATCGCGGTCGAAGCGCGGCGTTGTCTGCTGTATACCGATCGCCCGGCCGCAGCGATTGCGCACGAACTCGGCTTTTCGGACCCCAGTTACTTCGGCCGGTTATTCAGGAAAGTTTCGGGAACGTCGCCGCAAAAGTTTCGCGGCGACCCGAGCCGACGTTGACCTGGCAGGCGAACACCAAGGCACGAGCGAGGATCCATGAGGCACTTCAAGGTTCTGCAGTCGATGTGGGCGATGGAGCGGCGGCAACCCGACGGCGTCGAACGCACGCTGGATGAAAACCTGGAGATGATCCAGCGTGCCGGGTTCGACGGCGTCAGCATGAGCTTCACGAACAGCGACGCCGCGCGTCGACTCGGGCGTTTCGCAGCGGATCATCGCCTGCTGGTCGAAGCGCAGTGCTTCCCGGCCACGATCGACGACCTGGAGCCGACGCTGCAACTCGCGCGGGAAGTCGGCGCCACGTATGTCGATCTGCAGCCTGACATCCGGCCGCGCACCGTCGCGGAGTGCGTGCCGCTGCTGCAAGGCTGGCAGCGGCTCGCGCGCGACGCGGGCGTCGATCTGGTGATCGAAACACATCGCGACCGCATGACCACCGACCTGCATTTCACGCTTGACCTGCTCGATGCGGTGCCCGGCTTGAGGCTGCTGGCCGACCTGTCGCATTACCTGGTGGGACGGGAATTTCCCGACCCGCCCCGCGCCATCGAGCAGCAGATGATCGAGCGCATCCTCGACCACAGCTGGGCGCTGCACGGGCGTGTCGCCAGCCGCGAGCAGGTGCAGGTGCCGATCAGCTTTCCGCACCATCGGCGCTGGCTCGATCTTTTCATGTGCTGGTGGGAATACGGCATGCGCAGCTGGCTGCGGCGCGCGCCGGATGGCGCCACGCTCTGTTTCGTGTGCGAGCTCGGCCCGCAGCCCTACGCGATCGCCGGCGCCGACGGCTGCGATCTCAGTGATCGCTGGCAGGAAGCACTGCAGATGCGGGATGCCGTGCGCGCGCTGTGGGCGAAAGTGTCGGCGGACCAGGACCGGGAGCGCTAGGCGTTGCGATACTCGTTGCCGGCCCGGTCGCGGCCGCGGGCCAGCCACAGCGCGTGGCCCGGGTTCTTGTCCATCGGCACGTGGGAGCTGGTCGGAAAGTAGCGCATCGTGTAGCCCGCGCGACGACGTGGGCTGCTGTTGACCTGGGCGCCGTGCACCAGGCGGGCATCGTGCAGGCTGCATTGGTTGCGATCGAGCGTGAAGTAGCAGGCCTGCGATTCATCGACTTCATCGGGCCGGATGCGGATGTTGAAGATGTTGTCGCCGATATCGACGTTCTCGTAGTTCCATCCGCTGCGCAGATGCGTGCCGGGAATCACGCCCATCGAGCCGTTGCTTACGTCGGTGGGATCGATCGCGAGCCAGATCGTGACGATGCCATCCATCGTCGAGATGCGGCCGTCCCAGTAGGCGCGGTCTTCGTGCCATGGCGTGATGCGCCCGACATGCGGCGGCTTGACGATGAAGTGGCTGCTCCACAGGCCGATGTCCGGACCCACGATCGCTTCGACCAGGTCGAGCACTTCGTCCGCCAGCAGGAATTCCAGCAACGCGGGCTCGCGGATGTGGATCATGTTCAGGTCATCGGGCCCGTAGTGCTGCAACAGTTCCTCGAACAGCGTGGCCAGCCTCGAAAAACGCGCGGGCGAGAGCACGGGCCGGCGTATTTCCAGGAAACCGCGGGCGTGAAAAGCCTGCAGGTCGCGCTCGCTGAGCCGGTTCATTGGCCGATGGTTGTACGGTTCGGGTTTCGCGTCAAGCTGGCGCGCCGCGCGGCTTGCGCCTTAACATCGGCGCATGCACACAATCATGGACCGATCCCTTTCACGGCGCGCCTTCCTGGGAGGCGCCGTCGCGCTGAGCTCGAATGCGCTGGCCGCATGGGGCACTCGCCCCGACACGGTGCTCTACAACGGCAAGATCCACACGGCGAGTGCGCGCCTCGTGCACGCGCAGGCGCTCGCTCTTGGCGGCTCGCGGATCCTCGCCATCGGCAGCAACGCCGAGATGCTCGCGCTCGCGGGTCGTACGGCCCGGCGAGTCGACCTCGCGCAGCGTTTCGTCACGCCGGGATTCAACGACGCGCATTCGCATCCCTGCGATGGCGGCGTCGCGTTGCTGACGCAGGTGGCGCTCGAGATGGATTCGATCGACAAGATCAGGGACGCCATCCACCAGCGCGCGGCGGATACGCCGGCGGGCGAATGGGTCGTCGGATTCCTGTATGACGATACGAAGTCCGCCCGACCGCTCGATCGGGCGGACCTCGATGCCGCGGCCCCGGGACATCCGGTGATCGTGCAGCATCGCGGCGGACACACCGCGTTCGTGAATTCTGCGGCGCTGCGGATCGCCGGCGTCACGGAAGACACGCCCGACCCGCCGCACGGCCGCTACTTCCGCGACGACAGCGGCCGCATGAACGGGCGCATTGCCGAGGACGTGGTCGGTGACTTCCTGCGTCGCGCCGTTCGGTCACCGGCTCGCGAGGATTACCGCAAGGGTGCCGCGCTGATTTCGAAACGCTTCGCCAGTCGCGGCATCACTTCAGCCTGCGAGGCTGACGGAACGCCGGCCCTCCTGCAGGGCTATCTCGATGCCCGCGACGCCGGTGAATTGTGCGGACGCTTCTACGTCCACATCGACTACAGCGAGCTCGATCAAATGCTGGACGCAGGCGTGCACACCGGCTTCGGCGACGAATGGGTGCGAGTGGGCGCCGTCAAATTGTTCGCGGACGGATCGATCTCCGAGCGCACCGCGCTGCTGTCCGAGCCGTACGCGGGATTGGGCGACTTTCGCGGCATTAGCCGCGCCTCGCGCGAGGCGCTGTACGAGCAGGCGCGCAAGGCCTATCTCGCGGGCTGGCAGGTGGGAACGCACGCCAATGGCGATGTGGCCATCGACACGGTCATGGGGGTGTACGAGCAGTTGCAACGCGAATCCCCGCGACGCGATGCGCGACTGCGTATCGAACATTGCACCGTCGTGAACGCGAACCTGGTCAGCCGCATCAAGGCCGCCGGCGTCATCCCGCTGCCCTTCGCGGCGTATGTGTACTTCCACGGCGAGAAGATGCATTTCTATGGCGAGCAGCGCCTCGAACACATGTTCGCATTGCGCAGTTTCCTGGACCAGGGCATCCGCGCAGCGCCTGGATCGGATTTCACGGCGAGTCCCGCGGAACCCATGCAGTGGCTGTACTCCGAGACAACCCGCACTGATCGGGCAGGCAAGGTGTGGGGCGCGAGCCAGCGGGTGACGCTGGACGAAGCCATCCAGTGCCACACCGTGAACGGAGCCCATGCCACTTTCGAGGAAGACAGCAAAGGCACGCTGGAACCCGGCAAGCTGGCTGACCTCGTGGTGTGGGACCACGACCTGCCTGCGCTCGAGCCGAAGGCGTTGCTCGATGTCCGCCCGGAGAGAACCATGCTGGGCGGCCGTTGGGTGTACGAAAGCTGAGGCGCAGCGACTGGATCGTCGCTAGCGGGATGACTCGATGTCCGGCAGGAATGCAGCGAGTATTCCCATCAGCGGCAGGAATGCGCAGAGCTTGTAGACATATTCCACGCTGGTCGAATCGGCGAGCACGCCGAGCAGCGCGGCGCCCAGGCCTCCCAGTCCAAAAGCCAGGCCGAAGAACAGGCCTGAAATCATGCCGATGCGATGCGGCATCAGCGTTTGCGCGTAGACGACGATTGCCGAGAACGCGGACGCGAGCACCAGGCCAATGATCACGCTCAGCACCACCGTGACGTGCAGGTTCACGTAGGGCAACGCCAGCGCAAACGGCACGATGCCGAAGATCGAAACCCAGATGACCTTCTTGCGGCCGACTCGATCGCCGATGGGACCTCCAGCCAGCGTGCCGATGGCGACCGCGACCAGGAACGCGAACAGGCACAGCTGCGCTTCCTTGGCGGGGAGCGAGAAATGCTCCATCAGGTAGAAGGTGTAGTAGCTGGTGAAGCTCGCGAGGTAGAAGAACTTGCTGAGCATCAGCAGGGACAGCACAGCGATGGCGCCGCCCACGTTGTGCGCCTCGGTTGCATGCGACAAGGGCCTTGCCTTCGAACGCGGGTTGGCGTGGCCGCTCTCCCGGTACCAACGCGTGAGGCTCATCGACAGCAGCATTCCGAGGAACGCAACCAACGCAAAACCGGCGAGGCTTCCGCGCCCGTGCGCCAGGACGATGTATGCCACCAGCAAGGGGCCCAGCGCGGATCCCGCATTGCCGCCAACCTGGAAGATCGATTGGCCGAGGCCGTGCGCCCCGGTCGAGGCCAACCGGGTCAGGCGCGAGGCTTCCGGATGAAAAATGGAGGAACCCATGCCGAGCAACACCGCGCCCACGATCAGGACGCCGTAGCTCGGCGCATAGCCCATCGTGACCAGGCCCGCCATCGTGAACATCATGCCGATCGCGAGCGCGTACGGTTGCGGGCGCTTGTCCGTGAATGTTCCGACGAGCGGCTGGAGCACGGAGGCCGAGAGCTGGTAGCTCAGCGTCAGCATGCCGATGTTCGCGAAGTTCAGCTTGAGCTCTTCCTTGAACACCGGATACGCGGCGGTGAACAAGGACTGCATCAGGTCATTGAGGAAATGGCAGGCGCTGGCGGTGAGCAATATCGAGAACGCCAGTCGTCTCCCGTCGAGTGCACTCCCCTTTGTTACATCGTCCACGCGCGAAGATATTGGATCAAAACGGCAAGGCTTTCGAGCCCGGCGGGCTGGCATTCAACGCCCCGCAACGGGTTGAGGGCTGCCAAACCGGCCTGCGCGCGCACCCGCAACCGGTCGCGGGCCGGTACACGAACCCTCTCCTATGTTGTTGTTATTCCAAGATTTAGCGCGCTGGCATGGGCGTTGCTTTGTCATGGGCGGTTCTACAACTATCGGAGTGACGAAGATGATTAATAAGAGTGCGCTGGTTGCCGCCGCCGTCGGGGGCCTGTTTGTCATGAACATGGCTGCCGTGTCGTTCGCGGCGGATGATTCGACTGCGACTGAAAAGTGCTATGGCGTCGCCAAGGCGGGCAAGAACGATTGCGCCGCCCCGACCCACGCCTGCTCTGCGCAGAGCAAGGCCGACGGCGCCAAGACCGACTGGGTCAAGCTGCCCGCTGGCACCTGCGAGCGCCTGGTCGGTGGCTCGTTGAAGGCCAAGGCCTAATGAAGACCGCGCCGGGCGTCCAGCCTCGGGAGCCGCAGTCCATCCCGGCCGTTGCCGGAATCGGGTTGCGGGCGCGGCATCATGCATTGATTCCGACGGTGCTTCCGGCCGTCGGGTGGTTCGAAGCGCACAGCGAAAACTATTTTGGCGACGGCGGCCCTGCACGCCGCGCGCTGGAGAAGGTGCGCGCGCATTATCCGGTCAGCCTGCACGGCGTCGGCTTGTCGATCGGTTCGACGGATGCCCTGGATCGGCAACACCTGCAACAGCTGCGGGGCTTGATCCACGCGATCGAGCCTGCGCTGGTCTCCGAGCACGTGTGCTGGGGATCGATCGGCGGCATGCACTTCAATGACCTGTGGCCGTTGCCGTACACGGAAGAAGCGTTGCGCCACATGGTCCGCCGCCTGGCCGAGGTGCAGGATTTCCTCGGGCGGCAGATCCTGGTCGAGAACGTTTCGAGTTACCTGGACTTTGCCGGCCCGGACATGACGGAGTGGGAATTCCTCGCCGAGCTCACGCGCGCCAGCGGCTGCGCGCTGCTGCTGGACGTCAACAACATTTTTGTCAGCGCGATGAACCACGGATTTGATCCGGCCGCGTACCTGGCGGCCATCCCGCGCAACAGCGTGCGCGAGATGCATCTGGCCGGACACAGTGTCCAACAGGCGGGCGGTGCCGAGATCCTCATCGACACGCATGGTTCACCGGTCTGCGCCGCGGTCTGGCGACTGTATGAATCGGCGCTGGCGCGATTCGGGCCCGTGCCCACGCTGATCGAATGGGACACCGACGTGCCGGAGCTCGAGGTGCTCGTCGCCGAATCCCAACGGGCCGATCGCTACCTGGAGAACTCACATGCTATCGCTGCCTGAACTCCAGCATCGATTCGCGCGGGCCATACGCGACGAGGAATGCGACGCAGCCGACGAGGGCTGCCAGCTCGTTGCAAGCAGCGGGCAAATCAACGAGGCGGATCGCATCGCCGTGTACCGCAACAACTGGCGCGAAGGTTTCCTCAAGGCGCTGGCGGCCGGGTTTCCGGTCATCGCGCGTTTGGTGGGCACCGATTATTTTCGACAACTGGGCCTTGAATTCCTCGCGGCCCACCCGTCCCGAAGTGGCGACCTGGAACACATCGGCGCGCCGTTCGCCGGGTTCCTGGAGCGTCGCCATGCGACCACCGAGTTTGCGTACCTCGCCGACGTCGCTGCGCTTGAATGGGCCTGCCAACAGGTGTTGCAGGCGGCCGACCCGATCGCGGCAAGCGTGGACCTGCTGCGAACCGCCGAACCCTCGGCCTGCGCAGCGCTGCGGTTTCGGTTGCACCCGGCCGCCAGGCTCGTTTCTTCCGCCTATCCGATCTCGCGCATCTGGCTCAGCAATCAGGCGCAGGCCGAGCCGGAAGTGATCGACCTGCGGTATGGACCCGAACAACTGCTGGTGCGCTGTTTGCCGGCCGGCCTGGAACTGCATCGGCTGCGTGCGGGCGAATTCGCGCTGGCGCGCGCCTTCGAGCACGGCGCCGAACTCGGCGATGCGCTGGCCGTGGCGCAGCAGCAGGTTCCCGACACGGACCTGGCGACGGCGCTGCATCGGCTGTTCGACTGCGGCGCATTGAATCTTGCCTGACGGAGCCTGTTATCCATGAAACTCATCGACACACTGTCCCGATTGCACGCTTCTCTGGGCCGCGGCCTCGACCGATTGCAATCCCTTTTGCTGCTCGGCACGCGCCTGTACGTGGGCTGGCAGTTCACCAAATCCGGCTGGCTCAAGATCAGCAGCTGGGATACCACGCTCGGTCTGTTCCGCGACGAATACCACGTTCCGGTGCTGCCACCAGATGTCGCCGCGGTCATGGGCACCTGCGGCGAACTCGGATTTCCCGTGTTGCTGTATCTCGGCCTGTTCGGCCGGCTCGGCGCCCTCGGCACCTTCTTCGTCAATGCAATGGCGGTGATTTCGTATCGGCAGGTATTGCTGTCGGAAGGTTTCGAAGCCGCGCTCGGCGACCACGTGCTGTGGGGATTCATGTTGCTGGTATTGATCGTGTTCGGCACGGGCCGCTATTCGATCGACGCCTGGCTGGAACGACGGGCCGGCGCACGGCGCTGATCGGTCACGCTGCCTTCTGTGACACAATTGCCGGCGACACCGGGATCGTCGACGGAGCGGGGAGCGCTGACGCGTGGCCAAGGCAGCAGACACCAACAAGACACCGGCGGGTGACGTCAGCGAAGACTTCGCCGCGCTGCGTGCCGTCGTCGAGGGCACGGCGCGCGCGGTCGGCGACGACTTCTTCGCCTCGCTGGTGCGCCATCTGGCGCAAGCCATGGGCGTGCGCCATGCCTTCGTATCCGAGTTCACGCCGCCGCAAAAGATACGCACGCTGGCGTTCTGGTCGAACGGCAAGATCATCGATAACCTCGAATACGACCTGCCCGGCACGCCGTGCGAACGCGTCATCAATGGCGGGCTGTGCCACATTCCAAGCGGCGTACAGCTCGAGTATCCGGAATCCGAGCCCGGCATCGAGGGATACCTGGGCGTGCCGCTGCTGGCGCGCAACGGCAAGGTGCTGGGCCACCTGTGCGTGCTCGACGAATCACCGATGCCGCCCGAGCCACGCAAGCTGTCGGTGTTCGAGATCTTCGGCGCACGCGCGGCCGCCGAGCTCGATCGGCTGCGGATGGAGCAGACGCTGCGCGAGAGCGAGCAGCGCCTCAAGGACCTGTTCGACGAAGCGCCGATCGCATACGTGCACGAAGGCCTCGACACCCGCTTCATTCGAGCGAACCGGGCCGCGATACGCACGCTGGGCATCACGGCCGAAGACGTGCCGACGATGTACGGACGCTCGCTGATCCCCGACACGCCTTCGGCGAAGCAACGGCTGCAGGATGCGTTCGCCTCCCTCGGCCGTGGCACCGACACGAGCGGCGTGATCCTCGAGTTGCGCCGCAAGGACAACGGCAATCCGCTGTTCATCCAGTGGTGGTCCAAGCCCGATCCGGGTGGCCAGTACACGCGCACGATGTTCATCGACATCACCGAACGGGTGTTGATGGAACAGGAGAACCTCAAACTGCAGGCGCAGAACGTGTACCTGCGCGAGGAAATCAAGTCCGTCCACAACTTCGACGAGATCATCGGCGCCAGCGCGGGCCTGATGGACGTGCTCGAGAGCGTGCGGCGCGTGGCCCCGACCGATGCCACGACGCTGATCATGGGCGAGACCGGCACCGGCAAGGAACTGATCGCCCGCGCCATCCATTCCAGCAGCAATCGCGCCGACAATCCGTTCATCAAGATCAACTGCGCGGCGCTGCCCGCGGGGCTGGTCGAGAGCGAGTTGTTCGGCCACGAGCGCGGCGCGTTCAGCGGCGCGATCCAGCGGCGTATCGGCCGCTTCGAGCTCGCGCAGGGCGGCACGATCTTCCTCGATGAAATAGGCGAAGTACCGGCGGATGTGCAGGTCAAGCTGCTGCGCGTGCTGCAGGAACGCGAGTTCGAGCGCATCGGCGGCAACCAGACCATCAAGTGCGACGTGCGCGTCATCGCCGCCACCAACCGCGACCTCCCCAAGGCCATCCGCGAAGGCGCTTTTCGCGCCGACCTCTACTACCGCCTGAACGTGTTCCCGATCCGGTTGCCCGCGTTGCGGGAGCGCGTGGCCGACATCCCGCTGCTGGTGCAGTTCTTCGTGCAGAAGTATGGTCCGCGCGTCGGTCGACGCATGGATACGGTCGCAGCGGACACGATGCATCGGCTCACGCACTATCAATGGCCCGGCAACATCCGCGAACTCGAGAACATCATCGAGCGGGCCCTGATCCTCGCGACTGGCGCCGAGCTCAAGATCGACGCGGACGTGCTGCCGGTGTCGGCAGACGACAGTGAACGGCCGACTCCGGCTGCGCCGGCACCTGCAGGTCCCCGCGCAGGCGAGGCGTCTGGCCTCGACCAGGTGCAGCGTGAACACATCGTCAACACGCTGCAAAAGACCAATTGGGTCATCGAAGGCGCCCGGGGCGCCGCATCCCGGCTGGGCATGAAGCCCGCGACCTTGCGCCATCGCATGAAGAAGCTCGGGATCAGCCGCGAGCGCGCTTCCGACGCCTGACCCACCTTGCGGCCATTGCGGATTTCCGCAGTCGGTGACGGAGACCGGGCTTGCTGCCCGCACCGCGCGCCGAGGCCCTGGCAGCCCCAAGCCGTTGATTCCTGCGACGACGTGCCTCCTGCGCCGGCAGCGCGTTCGGCCACGCGGACACGCGGGCACATGGCACGACCGTTGCAGATCAATCCATGCGGTCATCAACGCCGGATCCGCTGCCGGCCAGGATTTTCGATGTTGCGCGTGAGCCGGACGATTGAACACGACACCGTCACCTTGCTCCTCGAGGGAAAGCTCCTTGCGCCCTGGGTCGATGAAGTGCGCACGCTCGTCGATCACCGGCAATCCAATCGGCCGCGACGGCTGAACCTGGGCGCCGTCGATTTCGTGGATCGTGACGGCGCGCAGTTGCTCGCAGCGCTGCGCCGCGAAGGCATCGAACTGGTGAACTGCACGCCGTTCGTCGCCAGCCTGATCGACCTGCACAACAGCTAGCGCTGCCCGCGGGCCGCCGCCGCAACCGGCCGCGACCCCTCACCACTGTTGGTGGCCACAAGCAGCCTGCTCCCGGCGACCACCGACTTTCGATTCCGCTGGGTCTTCCATCGAATGAACTTTATTTGCCAATGCCCATGGGCACTTGCGCATGCGCACGTCCACCGATGCGCAACGTGGCACGGCTGTTGCTCTCCTGTATGCGGCAAGCGATCCGGATGCGGATCGCAGCACACCACACACTGCAAAGGAGTTTTTGAAATGAGCAAGTCTGAATCCCTGTTGCGACTCACGATCCCGGCGGTGCTCGCGCTCGCTGGCGCGACGCTGACTGGAACCGCGCAGGCCGCGGACACGGGCAAGGAACAGTGCGCCGGCATCGCCAAGGCCGGCATGAACGACTGTGCGACCAAGACGAATGCCTGCCACGGGCACGTGACGGTCGATTCCAGCCCGGACGCGTGGATCTACGTGCCGACCGGCACCTGCGAGCGGATCGTCGGCGCCCACCTGGTCGTCGTGGAAGTTCCGACCGCGAAATAACGAAGGGACCACTTTTGTTGGCTGAGCCGGCTCCGACGTAACCAATACGCGGAGCCGGCGAACCACAAGCCAGGGGACAACCAACCGTGAACACTCGTCCAATTGAAAATGCCAAGGGCCACGTCTGGGCCGTCGTGCTCGCGGCTGGCGACGGCACCCGCCTCGCGTCGCTGACCACGGATGCGCTCGGCGTCGCGATTCCAAAACAGTATTGCTCGCTGCAGGGCGACGGCTCGCTGTTGCACGATGCACTGGTCCGCGCGCGCTCGGTCGCGCCCCGCGAGCGCTGCTGCGTCGTCGTCGCCGCAACCCACCAGCGCTACTGGCGGGACCTTCCGGCAACGCTGCCCCGATCGAACATCATCGTGCAGCCGCGCAATCGCGGCACGGCCCACGGCATCCTGCTCGCGCTGCTGCACATCCTCGAGCGCGACCCCCATGCGCGCATCGTATTCATGCCCGCCGATCACTATGTGCGCGATGAACCGGCGTTGGCGCTGGGACTCTCGCAGCTCGCCTCGCACATGCAGGCCCATCAGCGGGACCTGCTGCTGCTCGGCATCGAACCCGATGAGCTCGATCCCGAACTCGGCTATATCGTTCCCGGTGACGGGACCAGCGATGCCATTCGCCCGGTTGGGCAGTTCGTCGAAAAGCCCAGCCTGCAACGCGCGCGCGAACTGCTCGGGCGGGGCGCGTTGTGGAACAGCTTCATCTTTGCCTCGCACGGCACGTCGCTGCTCGACCTGCTGCGCTCACGCATGGCCGCGACCGTGGAGTCGATGGCGCACGCCGTGCAACAGGCCGTGCGTCTCGGACGCAACGACTTGCTCGATGCGTTGTACGACTCCATCGAGAGCGTCGATTTCTCGCGCGGCATCGTCGAAGGCGCGGAAGCGCGCTTGCGCGTGCTGGCCGCGGCGGCTTGCGGCTGGTCGGACCTGGGCACCCCGCAACGTGTCCGTGACACCTTGCGACGCCTGCCGGAGGCGCGGCGCGAGCGCCCACCGTTTGCGCCCATGTTGCCCGCGCTGATGAATCTCGCGCGCCAGAACGCACAACTGAGGATGTCGGCATGAACAAGTCCAATCGAACCCTGCCTGCGTGGTGGGCCGCGGCCGCATGCGTCATCGCCAGCACGGCGGTGCACGCGGCCGATACGGTGGCCATCCCGAACCTGACGCTGGAAGGCGCGGAACGCGCCGCTGCCGCGGCGCTGGGATTTTCCCGCGAGCACAAGGCGCCGGGCGCCGCCATCGCGATCGTCGACGCCGGCGGCCATACGATGCTGGTCGTGCGCCTCGACGGCACGTTTGCGGCCGGATCGGACATCTCTGTCGGCAAGGCGCGCACGGCGGTCATGTTCAAGCGGCCCACGCACGGACTGGAAGACGTCATCAACAAGGGTCGCGACGCGATGATTCCCGTCGCGGCCGTCACCGCATTCACGCCGTTGCAGGGTGGCGTGCCGATCGTCGTCAACGGCCAGGTGGCGGGCGGCATCGGCGTGAGCGGGGCGTCGAGCGCCCAGCAGGACGAAGAGATCGCGATGGCGGGCGCTGCGGCGCTCGCCACGCCGGTGCCCGAGGCCGTCGTGCAACACATCGCGGCCGCTGACGTCACGGCGGCGTTTGGCCGGAACGAGAATGGCGACACGCTGGTGTCGCGACCCGAGTTCCGCGTCAGCGCCAGCCGCCGCGACGGCCCCGGCCAGGCCGAGGTTCACCTGGCGGATACCGACATCTTCTATGTGCTCGAGGGCAAGGCCACCGTCGTGACGGGCGGCGAGCTCGTCGACCCGAAGGATTCCGCCCCAGGCGAGGTGCGCGGCACCGCGCTGGCGGGCGGCACCGAGATCCACGTGGCACGCGGCGACGTGCTGACAATTCCGCGCGGCGTGCCGCACTGGTTCAAGTCGGTCAGCGCTCCGTTCCGTTACTTCGTCGTCAAGTCGAGCGCGGGACTCTAGCGCCATGGCCTCTCACCACATCACGCGCCTGGCATCGTTGCTTGCGCTCGCCTGCGTCGCCAGCGCAAGTGCGGGCGCTGACCAGCCGACGACACCGCCTGCAGCCAGTGTCGACCTCACCACTTCCGCGGGCGTGGCACTCGTGCACGGCACCTGGCGCTACAGCGATGCGCGCCTGGTCGATGCGCCATTCCACGCGCCCGATGCCGCCGGCCAACCCACGGGAGTCGCGACGACGACACAGGTCATCGCCCCCGCCGCGGGCGTCGCAGGCTTCGACGACAGCCAGTGGCCGGCCATCGCGCCCGAATCGCTGGCGCAACGTCGTGGAGCAGGCCGCGTCTCGTTCAATTGGTACCGTCTCGACATCACGGTGCCCGATCGCATCGGCGACTACGATCCAACGGGTTCCACGGTGTGGCTCGAGACGCGGCTCGATGACTACGCCGAGGTCTGGGTCGACGGAGAATTGCCGCGCGCGTTCGGGCAATCCGGCGGATCGGTCATCGCCGGCTGGAACGCAGCGAATCGCCTGATCGTCGGCCGCCATGTGCATCCCGGCCAGCACATCCGGATTGCCATCTTCGGCATCAACGGGCCGATTTCGGATGCGCCCACCAACTACATCTATGTGCGCGAAGCCAAGCTGGAATTCCAGCCGGGCGCGGAAGGACCGGTCGCGGTGCCGCCGCAGGAAGTCAACGTCCGTGTCAAGCGCCTCGACCCGCGCATCGATGCCATCGTTCCACCCAACGCGAAGCTGTTCAAGCTGGCGGAAGGCTTCCAGTTCACCGAAGGTCCGATCTGGGTGCGCAACGGCGCTTACCTGTTGTTCAGCGATCCGAACCACAACACCATCTATCGCTACAGCGACGAGGCCGGACTCTCCGTCTTTCGCGACCACAGCGGCTACGACGCGGCCGACATCGCCGAATACCACCAGCCCGGATCGAACGGACTGACGCTCGACGCGGCTGGGCGCCTGACGATCAATGAACATGGCCGGCACCGCGTCACGCGCCTGGAACCGGACGGCCACCTCACGGTGCTGGCCGAGCGTTACCACGGCAAGCGACTGAACAGTCCCAACGACCTCGTGTATCGCTCGGACGGATCGTTGTATTTCACCGATCCGCCGTTTGGACTGCCCCTGGTCTACGCCGATCCGCGCAAGCAATTGCCCTACAGCGGCGTGTTCCGCTGGCATGCCGGACAGCTCAGCCTGCTGACATCGGAACTGAAGGGCCCGAACGGCATCGCGTTTTCTCCCGACGAGAAGTTTCTGTATGTCAGCAACTGGGATCCGGCCGCGAAGACCGTCACGCGATATCCGGTGCGCCGCGACGGCAGCCTGGGTCGTGGCACGCTGTTCATCGACCTGACGAATGAGATTCCAGGCGAGGAAGCGCTCGACGGCATCAAGATCGACACACGGGGCGACCTGTTCCTGTCGGCACCCGGCGGCGTGTGGATATTCGGCGCGGATGGCAAGCACCTGGGCACGATCACGGCCCCGCATCCGGTGCACAATTTCGCCTGGGGCGGCGACGACGGCCAGACCCTCTATCTGTGCGCGCGCTCGGTGCTGTATCGGATTCCGTTGCTCGTGACCGGGGAGCGCCCATGAACAGGCCCACGATCGAGCTGCCACGCGATTGCGTCGTGGAAGCGAACCCGGCACTGCGGCGCGAGTGGCTGGTCACGAACGGACTGGGCGGATACGCCGCCGGCACGTTGGCGCAGGCCAATACGCGCCGCTACCACGGACTGCTGGTCGCCGCGCTGCACCCGCCGCTTGAGCGAACGGTGCTGGTCGCGAAAGCCGACGCCACGGTGACGTATCGCGACACGCGCTACGAACTGGGCTGCAATGAATTCTCCGACGGTACGCTCGGCCCACGCGGGTTCGAACGGCTGGGCTCGTTCCGCCTCGAGGGCCAGGACCCGGTCTGGACGTTCTCGATCGACGACGCGCTGCTCGAGCAACGCGTCTGGATGGCGCAGGGGAGCAATACAACCTACGTGCGCTACACGTTGCGCGGCGCCAGCGCACCGCTGCTGATCGCGATCACTCCATTCTGCGCGTATCGCGACTACCACTCGCACGGCCATGCCGGGGCACATCCCGGCGTCGACGCCGGCGCCGACCATTGCGTCATCACGGCGTTCAACGGCGCGCGTCCCTATCGCCTGTCGGTCGATCACGGTCGCTTTCATTCCGAGCCCGACTGGTATTACCGCTTTCATCATCGCCTTGAAGCCGAGCGCGGCCTGGACACGAGCGAAGACCTGTTTCGGCCCGGTCGGTTTGAATCCCGGCTCGAGGCCGGACAGTCGCTCACGTTCACATTGAGCGCGGAGCCGACTCCGGCGACGGCGCCCGAGCTCGCGCTGGCCGATAACCACCAGCGGCAGGCATCCCTGCTGCGCCACCTGCCCTCGGGCACGCCCGCGTGGATTCGCCAGCTCACGCTCGCGGCCGACCAGTTCATCGTCGCCCGCGCCGACGCGGCCGGCACGCGCACCGGGCGCACGATCATCGCCGGCTATCCGTGGTTCGGCGACTGGGGTCGCGACACGATGATCGCACTGCCCGGCCTCGCCCTCGCCACCGGGCGGCATGAGGACGCGGCCTCCATCCTGCGAACCTTTGCGATGCACGTCAGCCAGGGCATGTTGCCCAACCGATTCCCGGACGGGAATGAAGCGCCCGAGTACAACACCGTCGACGCGACGCTGTGGTACTTCCATGCGATCGCCGCCTATCTGTCCGCCACGCACGACACGAAGCTGTTGACCGAGTTGTACCCGGTGCTGAAGGACATCGTGCAATGGCACCTGCGCGGCACGCGTTACGGCATCCATGTCGACGAGCGCGACGGTTTGCTGCATGCGGGCGAACGCGGCGTGCAGCTGACCTGGATGGACGCCAAGGTCGGCGACTGGGTCGTGACGCCGCGCATCGGCAAGCCGGTCGAGATCAATGCGCTGTGGCACTACGCACTCGTGCATTTGGCCCACTGGGCCACGCAGCAACAGGACCGCACGACCGCCGCGCTGTGCACCGTCGCGGCACGTCGCGTGGCAGCGTCATTTTCAGAGGCGTTCTGGTGCCCGAATGAAAGGCACCTCGCCGACGTCGTCGATGGGCCCGATGGCAGCGTACGTGAGGACGGGCGTCGCGTGGACACTGCGCTGCGCCCGAACCAGATCTTCGCGGTTTCGCTGGGCACCGACCTGCTGCCCGTCGACCAGCAGCGCGCAGTGGTCGAGGCCTGCAGCCGGTCACTGCTGACGCCGATGGGCCTGCGATCGCTCGCCCCATCCGATCGCGCCTACACGCCCCGCTACGAAGGCGGGCCGCTGCAACGCGACGGCAGCTATCACCAGGGCACTGTCTGGAGCTGGTTGCTGGGACCGTATGTGCTCGCGCACCAGCGCGTCCATGGCGATACGGGCCACGCGCTGGCGATCCTTGGAAACATCGCACCGCACCTGCGCGACGCCTGCGTCGGTTCGATCAGCGAGATCTTCGATGCCGCCGCGCCGCATGCCGCGCGCGGCTGCTTTGCGCAGGGCTGGAGTGTCGCCGAGGTGCTGCGCGCCTGGCACATCCTGCACGCCGCGCAGGCCGAACAGCAATCCACGAATCGGGTGAACCATGGCTAAGACGACCGCCGAACAACTGCGCCTCAATGCCTGCAACACGGGACGAGCCGACTGGAAGCAGTGGGGCCCTTACTTGTCGGAACGGCAATGGGGCACCGTGCGCGAGGACTACAGCGAGCATGGCACGGCCTGGGACTACTTCCCGCACGATCATGCGCGCAGTCGCGCGTATCGCTGGGGCGAGGACGGCATCGCCGGCTTCTCCGATTCGCAGCAACGCCTGTGCCTGTCGCTCGGCCTGTGGAATGGATGCGATCCGATCCTCAAGGAGCGGCTGTTCGGCCTGACCAACGGCGAAGGCAATCACGGCGAGGACGTCAAGGAACTCTATTACTACCTGGACGCCACGCCGACGCATTCCTACCTGAAGATGCTCTACAAGTATCCGCAGCGCCCCTACCCTTACGCGGAGCTGGTCGAGGAGAATCGACGCCGCGGCATCGGCGCTCCCGAGTTCGAGCTCATCGACAGCAGCGCGTTCTCCGATGATCGCTATTTCGACGTCATCGTCGAATACGCACAGGCCACGCCCGGCGACGTGTTGATGCGCATCACCGTGCACAACCGCGGACCCGAAGACGCGCCGATCCACGTACTGCCGCAGCTGGGCTTCCGCAACACCTGGAGCTGGCAACCCGACAGCCCGCGGCCCGCGCTGCGAGTCGATTCCGGCAACACGATCGTCGCCGAGCATCCGGACCTGGGCCGACGTCGACTGCATGTGGACGGCCAGCCGGGCGAGCTGCTGTTCTGCGACAACGAGTCCAACGCGGCGCGCTTGTGGGGCGACGACTCCCGCCAGGGCTATTGGAAGGACGGCATCAACAATCGCGTCGTCAACGGTGATGTCGGCGCGGTGAATCCGGCGCAGCGGGGCACTCGCGCGGCGGCCTGGTTCCAGGCAACCGTGCCGGCCCACGGCAGCCGGAGCTTTCGCGTGCGCCTGGCGCCCGACACGACGGCCAGCGCCTTTGGCAACTTCGACGCGCTGTTGACATTGCGGGCCGTCGAGGCGGACGACTTCTACGCCGCGCTCCAGCAGGGCATCGAGAGCGTCGATGCCCGCCATGTGCAGCGACAGGCGTTCGCCGGCATGATCTGGAGCAAGCAGTTCTTCTACTACGACGTGCCGCAATGGCTGGCCGGTGATCCCGCGCAGCCTTCCCCGGCCAACCATCGCCGCAACGGTCGCAACCGCGAGTGGCAACATCTGAACAACGCCGACATCATCTCGATGCCGGACAAGTGGGAATACCCGTGGTACGCGGCCTGGGACCTCGCGTTCCATTGCCTGCCGCTTGCGCACCTCGATCCGCAATTCGCGAAGGAGCAGCTCGTGCTGCTCACGCGCGAATGGTACATGCACCCCAATGGGCAGATGCCGGCCTACGAGTGGGCCTTCGGCGACGTCAATCCACCGGTGCATGCCTGGGCCGCGTGGCGCGTCTTCCAGATCGACCGCAAGATCTCCGGCGGCCAAGGTGACCTCGAGTTCCTCGAACGCATCCTCCACAAGCTGATGCTGAACTTCACCTGGTGGGTCAACCGCAAGGACGCCGAAGGACTCAATGTGTTCCAGGGCGGATTCCTCGGGCTCGACAACATCGGTGTCTTCGATCGCAGCGCGCAACTGCCCACCGGCGGCCACATCGACCAGGCCGACGGCACGAGCTGGATGGCGATGTACGCGCTGAACCTGATGCGCATCGCGCTCGAGCTCGCGCAGCACAATCACGTCTACGAAGACATCGCCACGAAGTTCCTCGAGCACTTCCTGCACATCGCCGAAGCGATGAGCAACATCGGCGACGAGGGCATCGGTCTGTGGGACGAGCAGGACAAGTTCTTCTATGACGTGCTGCACCTGCCCGACGGCAACAAGATGCCGCTCAAAGTGCGCTCGATGGTCGGATTGATCCCACTGTTCGCCGTGGAAACGCTGGATCCCGAACTGCTCGAGCGCGTCCCCGATTTCAAGCGCCGCCTCGAATGGTTCCTCGCGTATCGACCCAAGCTGGCCTCGCTGGTGTCGCACTGGAACCAGGAGGGCCGGGGCCATCGGCGCCTGCTGTCGCTGTTGCGCGGACATCGCATGAAGCGATTGCTGGCGCGCATGCTCGATGAAACCGAGTTCCTGTCGCCCTACGGCGTGCGCGCGCTGTCACGCGTCCACGCAGAGCGGCCCTACACCTATCACGTCGATGGCATGGACCTGCGCGTCACGTACCAGCCCGCGGAATCGGATTCCGGCCTGTTCGGCGGCAACTCCAACTGGCGCGGACCGATCTGGTTCCCGGTCAATTTCCTGCTGATCGAATCGCTGCAGAAATTCCATCACTACTACGGCGATGATTTCCGCATCGAATGCCCGGTCGGGTCCGGCACCTTCATGACCATCGAGCAGGCGGCCAACGAACTGGCAACGCGCCTGACGCGAATCTTCCTCAAGGACGAGAACGGGCTGCGACCGGTCTTCGCGCAACACCCGCGCATGCAGTCCGACCCGCATTTCCGCGATCACGTGCTGTTCTACGAGTATTTCCACGGCGACAGCGGTCGTGGTGTCGGCGCCTCGCACCAGACGGGCTGGACCGGGCTCGTCGCCAAGCTGCTGATGCCGCGCTACCAGATCACCCAATCGGAACTGCACGACCTCGCTCCGCCTGCGCCGATGCTGCGCGTGGCCGGCGGAAACGCCGCCAAACCCTCTGACCACTGAAGGAACCCGATCATGAATGCCCCCGCCCGCTACGATCATCTGCCCACGCCGGTCATGCCGCGGCTGCCGCCGCAGAAGCTGCTGCTCGGCCAGAAGGCCATCGTCACCGGCGCCAGCTCCGGCATCGGCCGCGCGATCGCACTCGCGCTCGCCGACGCCGGCGCCGATGTCGTCGTCAACTACGCGGCAGGCGAAGCCAAGGCGCTGGCCGTCGTCGACGAGATTCGCGGCAAGGGCGCCAACGCGCTGGCCGTGCGCGCCGACGTGTCCGACGAGATCCAGGTGCTCGACATGTTCAACCGGGCCGTCGACACCTTCGGCACCGTCGACATCCTGGTCAACAACGCCGGCCTGCAGCAGGACGCCGCCTTCCACGACATGACGCTGGCGCAGTGGAATCGGGTGATCGGCGTCAACCTCACCGGGCAGTTCCTCTGCTCGCGCGAAGCGGTGCGCGAGTTCCGGCGCCGTGGCGTGCGTCCCGACGTATCCTGCTCGGCCGGCAAGATCGTCTGCATCAGCTCGGTGCATGAAGTGATCCCGTGGGCAGGCCACGTCAACTACGCCGCCTCGAAGGGGGGCGTGATGCTGATGATGAAGAGCATCGCGCAGGAAGTCGCCCCGTATCGCATCCGCGTCAATTCGATCTGCCCGGGTGCGATCCGCACGCCGATCAACATGGAAGCCTGGGATACGCCGGCGGCCTACAATGAATTGATGAAGCTCATTCCCTACAAGCGCATCGGCGAGGCCGATGAAATCGGACGCGCCGCGGTCTGGCTCGCCTCCGACTACTCCGACTACGTGCATGGCATCAGCCTGTTCGTCGATGGCGGCATGACCTTGTACCCGGGCTTCGAGACGGGCGGCTGACATGCCAGCGGCGCATGCAGCATCCTGGAATCGACTGGCAGATCACCTGCCGGAATACCTGATCGAGGCCTTCTGCCTCGGTGCGTTCATGGTTTCCGCCGGCCTGGTCACGACACTGCTCGAATACCCGGGCTCGCCGCTGCACGCAGCGATGGCCAACGCCACGCTGCGGCGCGCGCTGATCGGCGTCGCGATGGGACTCACCGCCATCGCGCTGATCTATTCACCGTGGGGCAAGCGCTCGGGCGCGCACATGAACCCGGCGGTTACGCTCAGCTTCCTGCGGCTGGGCAAGATCGGGCGGCTTGACGCACTGTCCTACATCGTCATGCAATTCGTCGGCGGGCTCGCCGGCGTGTGGCTGGTGCAATGGCTCGCGGGCGCGGCGTTCACCGGCCAGCCCGTCAACTGGGTGGTCACTTCACCGGGCGCATCGGGCGAGGCCGCGGCCTTCATCGCCGAGTTCATCATCTCGGCAGTCATGATGTGGACCGTGCTCAACATCTCCGCTTCGCCCCGGATGGCGCGCTACACGGGACTCTGCGCCGGCGCGTTGGTCGCGCTGTACATCGGCATCGAGGCTCCGCTCTCCGGCATGAGCATGAACCCGGCGCGTTCATTTGCTTCTGCCGCGCCGGCCGGCACGTGGCATGCAATCTGGATCTACTTCAGCGCCCCGCTGCTCGGCATGCTGCTGGCCACCGAGTTGCACTTTCGGCTCGAGCGCCGCAGCGCCTGCGCCAAGCTCATGCATGGCTCGCGGCAGCGTTGCATCCACTGTGGATACCAACCGTCATGATGCACGCCGGCCAGCAAGCGATGCCTGACCACGACGTCATCATCGTGGGTTCCGGTGCGGGCGGTGCCGCCGCCACGTACCAACTGGTGCGTGCGGGGCTGCGCGTGCTGCTGCTGGAAAAAGGCGCGGCGTTGCCGCGCGATGGCAGCACGCTCGATGTCGATCGCGTCGTGAGGCGCGGCGAGTTCCTGGCGCGCGAACGCTGGCTGGACGGCCAGGGACGCACGCTCGTTCCCGAGGAACACTTCAACATCGGCGGCAAGACCAAATGGTACGGGGCCGCCCTGTTCCGATTCGGCGCGCGCGAGTTCGACGCCGATGACGCTTTTGCATGCCGGGGCTGGCCGTTGGGCTACCGCGAACTGGCGCCCTATTACGACCAGGCGGAAACACTGCTTGGCGTGCGCCACTTCGAGGCCGAGCCCGACCTGAAGCGAATCATCGGCGCCCTCACCGCGAACGACGGCAGTTGGGAGGCCTCGCCGATGCCGATGGGCCTCGCGGCAGGCATTGCCGGCAATCGGCGCGAAGCGGCGCACTTCGACGGCTTCGCCTCCGTCGCCGGGCTCAAGGGCGAGGCGGAGACTTCATTCCTGGATGCGGTGACTTCCAGCGCCAACCTGACGCTGCTGCAGGACGCCGCCGTCGACACGCTGCTGCCGGCGGCCGATGACCCCACGCGCATCGCAGGCGTCCGGCTCGCGGACGGTCGCGAGTTTCGCGCACCGCATGTGCTGCTGGCCGCGGGCGCATTGCATTCACCGCGCATCCTGCAGCGGTACCTGGCCAGCTCAGGCCTCGCCGGTCGCCTGCCGGTGGCCGCGAACGTGGGCCGAAACCTGAAGTTGCACGTGTTGACGGCCATGGTGGCGTTCTCCCCGCGCCGCATGACCGACTTGATCCGCAAGACCGCCGTGCTGACGCATGCGCAACATCCGCACTCCAGCGTGCAACCGCTGGGGTTCGATGCCGAGCTGATTGCGACACTGCTGCCGAGGTTCGTGCCGCGATTCCTGGCCCGGGCGCTCAGTGAACGCGCGTACGGATTTTTCCTGCAGACCGAAGACGGGTCCGTGGCGGGCAATGCGATCAGCGAACGCGCTGCCGCGTCCGGACCCACGCCCGTGATGGACTACGCGATCGATCGCCTGCCGGCCGCCTCGCGCGAGCACCGTCGTTTCACCCGCGCGCTGCAGCGCAGCCTGCTGGGCATCGGGCTGCTGGCATTCACGAAGCGGATCGGCCTTGCCGGCACGGCGCATGCCTGCGGCACGATGATCTGCGGCGCAAGTCCGGCCGACTCGGTCGTCGATGCACGCGGCGCGGTGCACGGGATGACCGGCCTGTATGTAGTCGATGGCAGCGTGCTCCCGCGCAGCAGCCGCGTGAATCCCTCGCTGACGATTTACGCCTGGGCGCTTCGGTCAGCCTCGCTGATCGCTGCCTCCCTGCGCGCGGGCACGAATGGGCAATCCACGCTGGAGCAGCTTCGATGAAGTATGGAACGGATGCGTTGGTTCGACTGTGGCGTGCATTCATGTGCGTGCTGGTGTGTTTCGCGGCTGCTGCCGGCGCCCACGCAGCGGGCGTCAGTCGCGTCGACTCGGTGTCGATCAACGTCAGCGATCTCGACCGTGCGGTGGCGTTCTACACGAACGTGCTGGGCTTCAAGCGCGAATCCGAACGCGAAGTCGCCGGCGAAGCCTACGAACACCTGTATGGCGTCTTCGGATCGCGGGTGCACACGGCGCGGTTGCGCCTCGGTGACGAATCCATCGAACTGAACCAGTTCCTCGCGCCGCGGGGCCGCCCGCTGCCGGTGGACTACCACAGCAACGATCGGTGGTTCCAGCATGTCGCGATCATCGTCAGCGACATGGACAAGGCGTACGCGCGGCTGCGGCAATTCAATGTCGAGCAGGCATCCACCGGTCCGCAGCGCCTGCCCGACTGGAATCCGAACGCCGGGGGCATCAAGGCCTATTACTTCCGCGATCCCGATGGCAATTTCCTGGAGGTGCTGGAATTTCCGCCGGGCAAGGGCGACCCGAAATGGCAACGCCGGGATGGCACGCTGTTCCTGGGCATCGACCACACGGCGATCGTCGTGGCCAACACCGAGGCCAGCGTTGCGTTCTACCGCGACGAACTCGGCCTGCGCGTCGCGGGCAGCAGCGAGAACTTCGGCACGGAACAGGAACACCTGAACAACGTCTTCGGCGCACGACTGCGCATCACCGCGTTACGCAGTGCGGCCGGACCGGGCGTCGAACTGCTCGAATACCTGGCGCCGCGCGGCGGCCGTCCGATTCCAGCCGATACGACGAGCAACGACCGCTGGTACTGGCAGATCAACATGCGCAGCGCCGAGCCGGCTGGCATCGAGGCCGATGCCAGGAAGGCGGGAACGCCGATCGCGTCGGCGGGTGGGCTGGTGGCGTTGCCCGATGCCAGCCTCGGATTCACGCGCGCGTTGGTGCTGCGCGACCCGGATGGACACGCCAGCCTGGTCGCAGGTGAACCATGAGCACGACCTTGCGCCATTCAACGACGCGATTGCTGCAGCTGTACCGGACGCTGTCCGAATTCAGCTTTCGCGTGCTGAAAGGAATCGTCTGGCCGAAGGTCGACCTCGGCATCCGGCTGTGGCTGGGGAAGATCTTCGTGGTCTCGGGATTCCTGAAGCTCAGCTCGTGGCAGACCGCGCTGTACCTGGCGCGCCATGAATATCCGGTCACGTGGCTGGACCCGACTACCGCGGCCTACCTCGGCGTGGCGATTGAACTCGGCGGCGGCGTGTTGCTCGCGATCGGGCTGATGACACGCTACGCCGCCGTGCCGATGATGATCCTCTCGCTCGTGATCCAGTTCGCGTACCTGCCCTTCGACAGCCAGCTGTTCTGGACGGCGTTGTTCGGCTGGTACGCCATCGTGGGCGCGGGATCGCTTTCCGTCGATCACCTGTTGCGCCGCGGCCTGCGCGACAGCGCGTTGCCGCTCGTGCCAGGCATCGTCGGCGCCTCCGAGTGGATACGCACGCAAATCGGCCCGATCTACCTGTCGATATTGCGCGTGTACATCGCAAGCGCGCTCCTGATTCGCGCCTTCGCGGTCGAGGCCGAACGGGACTCCGTCGCCGCGTGGATACCCGTGCACACCGCGGGCCTGCTGCCGGCGGGTCTCGCCGCAATCGGCGGTTTGGCGCTGCTCGGCGGCGTCGCCACGCGCTACGTCGCTGGCATGCTGCTGCTCGGATTTTCCGCCAACGCGATGATGAGCGCCGCCTGGGTCGACCAGGGTTACCTGCTCACCGTGCTGCTGATGCTGCTGCTGCACGGCGCCGGAAGCGTGTCGATCGACACCGGCGTCGAGTGGCTGCTGCGCCGCTGGGTGCCCGAAATCGACGGACGGCCGGGCTTTGCGCTCGAGGGCCTGCCGCACGTCGTCATCGTGGGCGCGGGCTTCGGCGGCATCGCCTGCGCAGCCGCGCTGCGCAGGGCGCGCGCCTCGATCACGATCATCGATCGGGCGAACCATCACCTGTTCCAGCCACTGTTGTACCAGGTGGCCACGGCCGCGCTGTCGCCGGGCGACATTGCCACTCCGGTGCGTCCGCTGTTTCGCGATGCGTTCAACACGCGCGTGCTGCTCGGCGCCGTGACTGGCGTGGATGCGAGCCGACGCGTCGTGCTGCTCGACGGCAAGGAGATTCCGTACGACTACCTGGTGCTGGCGACCGGCGCTTCGCACAGCTATTTCGGCAAGGACCAGTGGGCGCCGTATGCGCCGGGATTGAAGCGTGTCGAGGATGCGACCGAGATTCGACGCCGCATCCTCACCGCGTTCGAACGTGCCGAGGCCACCGACGACGCGCAGGAGCGCGAGGCGTTGCTGACATTCCTGGTCGTCGGCGGCGGACCCACGGGCGTCGAGCTGGCTGGAGCGATCGCGGAGCTGGCGCGATTCGGCATGGACAAGGAGTTCCGCAGCTTCGACCCGGCCTCGGCTCGCGTGATCCTGGTGCAATCTGCGCCGCGACTGCTGCCGGCATTCCCCGAATCGCTGGCGCGCCATGCGCAACAGTCGCTGGAGAAACTCGGTGTACAGGTGTCGCTCGGCAGCCGCGTCGAACACATCGACGATGGCGGCGTCGCTGTCAGTGGCAATCGCATTGCCGCGCGCACGGTGCTGTGGGCCGCGGGTGTCATGTCATCGCCGGCCGCCCGCTGGCTGCAGGCGCCGGCCGACAACTCAGGCCGCGTCAAGGTCGGCCCCGATCTCGCTGTGCCGGGGCATGCGAATACGTACGCCATTGGCGATACGGCCGCGAGCAATGCGTGGCAGGGCCAGGGCGTGCCCGGACTCGCGCCTGCAGCCAAGCAAGGCGGCGCCTACGTGGCCCGCGCGATCCTCGCTTCGATCAACGGTGAATCCCCGCCGCCCCCTTTCAAGTACCGCCACCTCGGGAGCCTGGCGACGATCGGCCGCAAGGCCGCGGTCGCCGACTTCGGCTTCATCAAGCTGTGGGGTGCGCCCGCGTGGTGGCTGTGGGGCTTGGTGCACGTCGGCTTCCTGGTTGGATTGCGCAACCGCATCTCGACCATGCTCAACTGGTTCTGGGCCTACCTGACCTACGGCGGCGGCATCCGCCTGATCACCGGGAGCGATGCGCAGTCCGCCGGTGGGAAGATCGTCAACACTGCTGAAAGCCCGATCGCATCGCGCCCTGCTGCGTAGCGCGCCGCTGGCCAGCGGCAAGCTCTGCGAGCGGGTCCTCGAAGGCGCCCATTGCAGCGAAGGGAACCACGCGGTCCGTTTCATGTCCACCCGATGAAAACCCATCGGAGGATTGCCATGCACCCGACCCTCGAACACCAACGCACCGCACGAATCGCCCATCAGATCTGGCAGGACGAGGGCTGTCCCGAAGGCCGATGCGAAGTCCACTGGCGCGCCGCCGAATTGCAGCTGCGCGCCGAACGCGAGGCTGCGGCCAATGCGGCCATCGCGGCGCGGCCGGCGGTTGCCGCCCATACGCAATAGCCAAACGCGCTGGCGATACGCCGATCGCAGGCGCCGGTTTGCACCGGCCATTGTGCGAGCACCTCAGGTGGCCCGCAGGACGGCGCCCGTGCACCATGCTAGGCTGCGCGACCTGATGCGCACACCGGTCGCCTTCATTTCCGCCCCCGATCCGCAGAAGTCCCGCTACCTGGCGCCGCTCGCCGCCCATGCGGACATCGCGCAAAGCGCCGACGCAACCGAATTGAAGCGCATCCTGCCCCACGCCGAAGTGATCCTGATCGGACTGCTGCATGAAGAGCGGGTGCTCGCCGAAGTGTGGCCTTACGCGCGCAAGGCGCGTTGGGCGCACAGCCTGTCGGCGGGCGTCGAGGGCATTCTCTTCCCGGAGTTGATCCGCAGCGACGTGGTGCTCACGAATTCGCGCGGGGTCTTCAAGCGGCCGCTGGCGGAATTCGCGCTGCTCGGGATGCTCATGCACTTCAGGCTGGTGCGCACGCTCCTCGCGCAGCAGCGCGAACACCGCTGGGCCCGGCTCGACATGCGGATGCTCAGGGACAAGGTCATGGCCGTCGTGGGCTTCGGCGAGATTGGTCGCGAGTGCGCCCTGCTCGGCCACGCGCTGGGCATGAAGATCCTCGCGCTGCGTCGCGATGCGAGCCGGTCGAGCGGCGATGCCCTGGTCGAGCGCGTCTACGCGCGCGATGAACTGCACGCAATGCTCGCGGCCGCCGACGTGGTGGTCTGCGCGGCCCCGCTGACGGGCCAAACGCGCCATCTGCTGTCCACCGCCGAATTCGCCGCGATGAAGCCGGGCGTGTTCGTGGTCAATGTCGGCCGCGGCCCCGTCATCGACGAACAGGCGCTCATCGGCGCACTCCGCGCGCAACGCGTCGCCGGCGCCGCGCTGGACGTGTTCGAGCGCGAACCGCTGCCGGCGGATTCCCCGCTCTGGGACATGGACAATGTATTCGTGTCACCGCACACGGCCGACCACACCGTCGCGCCCGACTCGCTCCAGCTGACGATCGACTGCTTCATCCGCAATTTCCACCGCTACCGTAGCGGTGAGCCGCTCGAGAACATCGTCGACAAGCAGGCAGGATATTGACCATGCAACATCGAAATGAATTTGCGCTGTCCCTGTCGCTGCTGCTGGCGACCACTGCTTCGTTGCACGCCCAGTCGGCCACGCAGGCCACGCAGGCGCCGATCGTGCTGCATGCGGCGCGGCTGCTCGATGTCGCGGGCGGCCGTGTCGTGGCGCCCGGTGAAGTGCTTATCGAGGGCGAACGCATCCGCGCCAGCGGTTCCGCCGTGCCGCACTCGGCGCTCGCCCGCGTCATCGATCTCGGCAACGTCACGTTGATGCCCGGCCTGATCGACGCGCACGTGCACCTGTTCCTGCACCCGGGCGCCGAGGACCTGCAGACCGTCACGGAATCGGTTCCGGAGCGCACGCTGCGCGCGGCCATTGCGGCGCGCGATGACCTGATGGCCGGATACACGGCCGAGCGCGACATGGGCACCGAAGGCGCCGGCTCCGCGGACAGCGCGGTGCGCGATGCCATCAACCAGGGGTGGATTCCGGGGCCGCGACTGCGCGTCAGCGGCAATGCCGTGGATATCCTGGGCGGACACGAGGACGCGAACGGCTGGAATCCCGAGCAACGCGTGCTGTCGAACGCCAGCTACGCCAACACGGCCGACGAGCTCGTCAGCGTCATCCGCGAACAGCACAAGCAGGGCGCCGATTTCGTCAAGATCTACGAAACGGGCAAGGACCATTTGCGCGACGGCGTGTTCAGCACTCCTTTCCAGTACACGACCGCGCAGCTGAAGGCCGCAGTCGATGAGGCCGCTCGGCTGGGCACGACGGTCGCCGTGCATGCCCAGGGCGAACCCGGCACCCTGTACGCGGCGGAAGCCGGTGTCGCCTCGATCGATCACGCCACGCAACTGGGCGACGCGACGATGAAACTGATGAAGGCCAGGAACATACCGGCCGTGCCAACCTTCGCAGTCTACGAATATTTCATCGATCACGCGCCGACGCCGGAAGTCGCCGCCCACGAACGCGCTCTGCTCGACTACAAGATCAAGGAGTTCAAGCGCGAGCTCGCCGCCGAAATCCCCTTCGCCGTCGGCTCCGATGTCGGGCCCTTTCCGCACGGCACGCAGGCGCGCGAAATGACTTTGATGGTGAAGTACGGGATGACGCCGCGCGCCGTATTGCAGGCCGACCTGGTCAACGGTGCGCGGCTACTCGGATGGAGCGCGGATATCGGCTCGCTCGAGGCCGGCCACTACGCGGACATCATCGCGGTGGCGGGGAATCCTCTCGAGGACATCAGCACGCTCGAGCACGTGCTGTTCGTCATGAAGGGCGGTGTCATCTTCAGGCCACTGTCGGGCTCTTGACGAGCCGCTGCGCGATCAGCACAAACAGCCCGGCCGCCAACCACGCAATGCCGGCGATCTTCGCGTTGGCCTGCGCGTTCCACAAGACGAAGCCGATGATTGTCGCGCCGACGATCGGCACCATCAGGTGCCGCAACCAGTTTCGGCTGTGCTGCCGATAGATGAAGTGCGCCACGACCGAACAATGGAGCAGCAGGAATCCCAACAAGGCTCCGAAGCACACCATTGAAGTCAGCAACTCGAGCTCGTCGACCAGCAGCACACCCAGCAACAGCGTCACTCCGGCAACCAGGAAAATCGCGCGCTCGGGAACCTGGCGTCGGGCATGCACGTGCGCGAGCGCGTGTGGCAGTTTTCGATCCCGCGCCATGCCGTAGATGAGCCGCGCGGTCGCGGCCTGGGCCGTCAACGCGCCGGCCACGCCTGTCACGACGAAGCCCGGCACGGTCAGCAGGAACTTGAGGCCGTAGCCGCCAATCGTCTCGGCAATATCGTAAAAAGCCGTGTCCGTGGCGCCGCCTGCCGGGAATTGCGTTCGGCCCAGCACGAACAACGAAGCGAGCCAGGTCTGTGCCATGAACAGCGCCGTGGCCACCAACAGCGACAGGATGGTCGCCCTGGCAACGGCGCGCGAGCCGCCACGGGCCTCTTCCGACAGCGTGGAAATCGCGTCGAACCCAAGGAAACTCAGCACCGCCAGCGACAGCGCGCCGAATACGACGCGGGGCGTCAACTCGGCCGGGTTGTACAGCGGCAGCAGCGAGAATCGTGCCGCGCCCACATGATGCTGCAGGGCCACCAGCGCGGCACCGATGAACACCGCCAGGATGACAATTCCGACGACGAGCAGTGCCTTGTTCACGCGCGCGGTCGCCTCGATGCCGAAATAATTGATCGCCGTGGCGAACGCGAGCAGCACGGATACGCAGGCCGGCTTCGGCAGCTGCGGAAACGCGGAGTGCAGCGCGATGGCGACGGCCACGTAGTTCAGCGTGGGCAACAACAGGTAGTCCAGCAGGATGGCCCAGCCGGCGAAGAATCCCACGGTGGCCCCGAGGCTCCGCGCCGCATAGCTGTACAGCGAGCCCGCGACCGGAAAGGCATGCGCCATCGACATGTAGGAGAGCGCCGTGAAGACCATGGCCACGGAACCGATCAGGTAGACCAACGGCACCATGCCGTGGCCGGCGTTGAACACGTAGCCGAATACCGCCATCGGCGCGATCGGCACAATGAACAGCAGCCCGTACACCAGCAGGTCGAACAGGCCGAGCGATCGCCTCAATTCCTGCCGATAGCCAAAGGCTTCCAGCCCTGCAACTCCGGAGGCGTCGTCTGCGGCAGCCATATGGCGCGGCACCTTAGCACGGGGCCCGCCGGGGCATCGCAGTGCAGCATTGGCGGCAAGCTCTCCCATGATGCAGCGCATTATGCTATCGTGGGGAGTTTGCGACCCTTGTAAACCCTACGGAATTTCGCCATGCCCCGCACTACCCCGCTCGCCGACATCCGCAACATCGGCATCATCGCGCACGTCGACGCCGGCAAGACCACGACGACCGAGCGCATCCTTTACTACACCGGCCGCAAGCACACGATCGTCGACATCCACGACACGAAGGATCTCAAGTCCTCGACGACGACCGACTACCTCGAGCAGGAGAAGAAACGCGGCATCACGATCCAGAGCGCGGCCGTGTCCACGTTCTGGCGCGACAAGAAGATCAACCTGATCGACACCCCGGGGCACGTCGACTTCACCATCGAGGTGAACCGCTCGCTGCGCGTGCTCGACGGCGCGGTCGTCGTGTTCGACGGCGTGGCCGGCGTGGAGCCGCAGTCGGAGACCAACTGGCGCCTCGCGAACAACTACAACGTGCCGCGCCTGTGCTACGTGAACAAGATGGACCGCAGCGGCGCCAACTTCATGCGCTGCGTCGACATGATCAAGAAGCGCCTCGGCGCGCGGCCGCTGATCTGCCAGCTGCCGATCGGCTCAGAGGACAACTTCAAGGGCATGATCGATCTGGTCGAGATGAAGGCCCTCGTCTGGGATTCCGACGACAAGGATGCCGAGTGGCAGACGCTCGAGGTCACGCCCGACCTCGCCGACAAGCTGAACATCACGATTCCGACCGACCGCGCGATCCTGGCCGATGCGGAGAAGTACCGCACCGAACTGGTCGACACCTGCCTCGAGCAGGACGATGCCGCGATGGAAGCGCACCTGCTCGACGGCAAGATGCCCACCACCGAGACGCTGCGCAAGTGCCTGCGCAAGGGCACGATCAGCTCGGCGTTCACGCCGGTGCTGTGCGGCTCCTCGTACAAGAACAAGGGTGTCCAGCAGGTCCTTGACGCCGTGGTGGACTATCTCCCGGCCCCCACGGACGTCGAATCCATCAAGACCGTCGATGCCGACGGCCATCCGATCGGCGAGCGCAAGTGCTCGGACGACGAGCCGTTCGCGGCGCTGGCCTTCAAGGTCATCAACGACGTGTACGGCGCGCTGACCTTCATCCGCGTCTATTCCGGCGTGCTGTCGAAGGGCGCTTCGGTCGAGAATTCCACGCGCGGCAAGCGCGAGAAGATCGGCCGCATGGTCGAGATGTTCGCCAAGGATGCGAACCCGATCGAAGAGGCGCGCGCCGGCGACATCGTCGCGCTGGTCTCGCTGGCCGAGACCGACACCGGCGATACGCTGTGCGACGCGGCGAACCCCGTCGTGCTGGAGCGCATGCGCTTTCCCGACCCGGTCATCAGCGTTTCGGTGAAGGCCAAGAACAAGGGCGAGACGGATAAATTCGGTGCTGCCCTGGGCAAGATGGTGCGCGCCGATCCCTCGCTGCACCTCGAGACCGACCGTGAGACCAACGAAACGATTTTGCGCGGCATGGGTGAGCTGCACCTCGAGGTGACGCTCGATCGCATGCGCACGGAATTCGGCGTCGAGGGCATCATGGGCCAACCGCAGGTCGCCTACCGCGAGACTTTCACGAAGAAGATCGAGGAACACTACACCCACAAGAAGCAGACCGGCGGTTCGGGCCAGTTCGCCGAAGTGTGGATCACGTTCGAGCCGCTCGAGCGCGGCGCCGGCTTCGAGTTCGTCGATGCGACGAAGGGCGGTTCGGTACCGAAGGAATTCATACCGGCCGTCGAGAAGGGCCTGAAGATGCAGAAGGAAGACGGCGTGCTCGCGCACTTCCCGACCGTCGATTTCCGCGCGACGCTGATCGACGGCAGCTACCACGACGTCGACTCGAACGCGCTGACGTTCGAAATCGCAGCGAAAGCCTGCTTCCGCGAAGCGGTCCGCAAGGCGGGTCCGATCCTGCTCGAACCGGTGATGCGCGTCGAGACGGTGACGCCGGGCGACTACCTCGGCGATGTCATCGGCGACATCAACCGCCGCCGCGGCAACATCGAGGAGCAGCTCGAGCGCGGCACGAACATTGCTGTCGTGGCGCCGGTGCCGCTGTCCGAAATGTTCGGCTACATCGGGCAGCTGCGCAGCATGACCAGCGGTCGTGCCTCCTACACGATGGAGTTCTCGCACTACGACCCGGTGCCGCGCAACGTCGCCGACGAAGTGATCGAAAACGCCGCGAAGGCAAAGGCCGCCGCGACGGCGTAGCCTGCTACGCGGCGGGCAATGGGGCTGGCTTCAGGCGGCTGAAGCCAGCCGTCCGCTGCGGTAGTCGTCGACCGCCTGCTCGATTTCTTCGCGCGTGTTCATGACGAACGGGCCGTACTGCACCACCGGCTCCCGCAGCGGTTTCGCCGCAAGCAGCAGGAATCGTACGCCGCCGGCGTCGGCCTGTACGCGCAACGCATCGCCATCGGACAGCACGCCCGCCGCGCGGTGCGGCAGCGGACGCATCGCGCCCTCGGGTCCGACCTTCGCGCTGCCTTCGTAGAGGTACAGGAAGGCGTTGTGGCCGACCGGCAGCGGCACGTCGAACACCGCGCCCGCCGGCAGGTGCACGTCGATGTACACCGGATCGGTCGTCAACCGCGCATCGCCGCTGTTGACCGGCCCTGCCGTCGCAACAGCCCCGATCACCGGGGTACCCGCGATCACCTTGGCTTCTCCGTCGCCCGCGAGCGGCACGACCGGAATCAGCCGTGACGGGATGTCACGATAGGCCGCCGGCTTCATTTTTTCGCGCGACGGCAGGTTGAGCCACAGCTGGAAGCCGCGCATGCGGCCCTCGCTCTGCTGCGGCATTTCCGAATGGATGATGCCGCGCGCGGCGGTCATCCACTGCACGTCGCCAGGGCCGAGATCGCCCCGGTTGCCCATGTGGTCCTCGTGGCGCATGTGGCCATCGAGCATGTACGTGACGGTCTCGAAGCCCCGGTGCGGGTGCGCCGGAAACCCGGCCAGGTAATCATCCGGATTGTCGGAATAGAACTCATCGAGCATCAGGAACGGATCGACGTGCACTCCGCGCTGGCTGCCCAGGCTCCGGCGCAGCTTGACGCCTGCTCCGTCGGCGGTCGCGATCGATTCGATGATCTGCACGAGGCTGCGTGTCGTCATGCCATGTCTCCTGGAGAATTCCTTGGCGCCGGCCGCTCAAGCCGCGATTCGTTCGATCTCGGCCGATGCGCGCGCCAGCACATCCTGCTTGTTCTGCGGACCCATCGCCAGGCCCTCCGCGTAGATGAATGTCACGTCCTCGATGCCGACGAAGCGCAGGAAATCGCGCACGTAGCTCGTCTGCGTGTCGAGGGCCGTGCCAGCATAAACGCCGCCGCGGGTTGCGAACACATAGGCCTTCTTGCCGGCCAGCAAGCCGACCGGGCCCTTCTCCGTGTACTTGAACGTAACGCCGGCGCGGGCGATGTGGTCGAAGTAGGCCTTCAGCTGCGAGGGCACGCCGAAGTTGTACATCGGCAGCCCGATCACGATGACATCGGCCTGTTTCAGCTCGTCGATGAGCCGGTCGGAGTAATCGACGACGGCCTGCTGGGCGCTGCTGCGCTCTTCCGGCTTCGCGATGAAGGCGCCGAACCGCTCGGCATCGAGATGCGGCACGAATTCCGCCGCGGCCACATCGCGCACCCGGACCTGGCTGTCCGGATGGCTGGCGCGGTAGGCCGCCACGAACTGCCGGGCCAGCTGGCTCGACTGTCCGTTGCCGTTGTAGATGCTGGTGTTGATCTGAAGCAGGTTTGTCATGGCACATCTCCTTGATTCGATGTGCCATTGAACTATTTACTATATTGATAAAAAAGCATAATAATTGGCTTAAACCTATCGGATTATCTGATATATGGCCCAACACCCACGAATCTCGCTGGAACAGTGGCGTTCATTGCTGGCGGTCGTGGAAGCCGGCGGTTACGCGCAGGCAGCGGCACAGCTGCACAAGAGCCAGTCGAGCGTGACCTACGCGGTGCAGAAGCTCGAATCACTGCTGGGCGTGAAGGCCTTCAAGGTCGTGGGCCGCAAGGCGCAGCTGACGCCCAGCGGCGAAGTGCTGTACCGCCGCGCCAAATCGCTGCTCGAGGAAGCCAGCGCGCTCGAAGGCGCCGCCGGCAGCCTCGCCGCGGGATGGGAATCGGAGCTGCGCATCGCGGTGGAAATCATCTTCCCGACGTGGCTCCTGCTGCAATGCTGCGCGCGCTTCGGCGAGGAGCGGCCGCTGACGCGGCTGGAGCTGTTCGAGACAGTCCTCGGCGGTACCGAGGAAGCACTCACGCTGCGCCAGGTCGATCTCGCGATCTCTTCGCAGATCCCGGCCGGCTTCACCGGCGATCCGCTGATGCGCCTGCGATTCATCCCGGTCGCGCATCCCGATCATCCGTTGCATCGGCTGGGTCGCGAACTGACGCTGCGCGACTTGCGGCGACACCGTCACCTGATCATCCGTGACACGGGCAGCCGGCGCCGCAGCGGCAGCTGGCTGGGCGCCGAGCAGAGCTGGACCGTGACGCAGAAGGCGACGTCGATCCACGCCGCGAGCACCGGACTCGGCTTCGCCTGGTACTCCGAAGACACGATCCGCGGCGAGCTCGAGCGCGGCGAACTGAAGCAATTGCCGATGCGCGAGGGCAAGGAACGCTGGGCCGAGTTGTACCTGGTCTACGCCGATCGCGACTACGCCGGACCGGGCGCACTGCGGCTCGCGGAACTGATTCGCACGGGCGTCACGCAGCAGTGCCGCGCCATGAAGGAACAGGCCAGGGAACCGGGCGAGACTGCCTAGGCGCGAACGCCCTGCCCCGACCCGCACACGCACTTGACGCGCGTGCCACCGACGCGGCGGCGCCGGATCTCGATCGTGCCGCCGATCATGCGCGCGCGGTAGCGCATGATCTTCAGGCCCATGCCAGGGCTATCGGCGTGGGAGTCCGCCAAGCCGATGCCATCATCGCTGACCGCCAATTCGAGCCGGCCCGCGACTTCCCTCAAGCTCACCTGCACGCGCGCCGCGCGCCCGTGGCGAATGGAATTGCTGATCGCTTCCTGCGTGATGCGATACAGGTGGATCGCCGTGTCCTCGCCGACCTGCAGGTCGACCGGCACGGAGCGCCGCAACCGCACCTGCACGCCGTAGGCGGCACGCGAACGACTCGTCAGCTCCTCGAGCGCGGAGCCCAATCCGCCCTCGTCGATCGTCACCGGCGCAAGCCCGCGCGCCATCGCGCGCGCGCTCTCGATCGCATGGTTGACGAGCCCGACGATGCCATCGATCTGCGGCACGGCCGCCGGCGCATCGCGCCCGAGCCGCGTGGAGACGCTGCGCAACATCAGCGCCACGCCGGTCAGCTCCTGGCCGAGTCCGTCGTGCAGGTCGGTGCCGAGGCGATGGCGTTCCCGGTTGGCGATGTCGAGCACCTCGCGCTCGAGATGCTTGCGCTCGGAGACGTCTTGCACCACCAGCAGCCATTTCGGACCGCTGACGAGCGCGATGGCCTCGGCGATCACTTCGCCGGTGAACTCGCTTCCGTCTGCGCGGCGGAACAGCGCATCGCCACGGTTCGATCGCCCCTCGAAGCGCCTCACGAAGCGGTCGATCTCAAACGGCGCGCCGCCGTCGGGAGCGGTGCTGTCCGGCGTCGTGGCCAGCAGGCTGCGCAACGGCAGCCCGAGGTGCTGGCCCGGTTCGCGCCCGAACATGCGATCGAAGGCCGGGTTCGTCAGAACGATGTTTCCCATCGGATCGATCAGCATGACACCTTCGTTCATTGTGTCGAGGATCTTCGCCTGCGTTCGCAACTGTTCCTCGGCCTGCCGCCGCTGGTTCACATCGATGCAGGCGCCGACCACGCGCGTCGCGCGCCCGTCGGCATCACGCTCCACGACGCGCGCGCGCGTCTGCAGCCACAGGTATTCGCCGCGCACCGAACGGAACCGGTATTCCGTCTCGATCGAACTGCGGCCGGAGCCGGTCACCTGCACGACATCGTCGATCAGCCGCTGCCGATCGTCCGGATGCACGACCGCGAGCAGGTCCGACATCGTGGTTCGATCCACGCTCGACTTGATGCCGTGGCGCTTCGGCCAGTCGGACAGCCACACCAACGCATCGGCGCCGACCTGCCAATCCCAGAGCCCGATATCGGAGCCGCCCACGGCGGCCTCCAGTCGCGCTTCGCTCTGTCGCATCGAGTCTTCCATGCGCTTGCGCGCATCGATATCGAGCGACACGCCCACCACCTTAAGCGGCTTGCCATCCGGTGCCCGCTCGACGATGCGCGAGCGATCGAGCAGCCAGCGGTACTCGCCGCTGGGCAACTGCATGCGCAGCTCATTCTCGAAGAACCCGGACGGGTCGGTCGTGTTGCTCTCGAGGACCCGGCTGATCTTCGGCACATCGTCCGGGTGCACGCCGCCCAGCCAGGTTTCGACCCGCGCGCGCGCCTGCTCCTCGGTCAGTTCATGGCCCACGGCGCGGTGCCAGTAGCGATTGCCGCGCAGCGTGTCCGTCGGTACGTCGTATTCCCACATCGGCAGGCGCGCGGCGTTGACCGTCAGCGAATGCAGGTCTTCTGCGCGCCGCAGCGCCGCGGCGGTCGATTTCATCTCATCGACGTCGATGCAGACGCCCACATAGCTGAGCACCGTGCCGTCGGGTGCGCGTGAGGTGACCTTGCCGCGCTCGTGGATCCATCGCCAGCGGCCGTCCGTGGCGCGAATGCGGTAGTCGCACGAGTAGTGATCAGTCAGCCCGCGCAGGCAGGGTTCGTCCGACGTCGTGTAGCGCGGACAGTCGTCAGGATGGATGAGCCTCTGCCAGGCCACCATCGCATCCTTGCCCAGGTGGGGATCGATGCCGAAGCGCTCGCTCCAGGCATCGAACCAGCGGCAGGTGCCGTCCGCCTGGTATTCCCACAGCCCGATCTCCGTGCCCCACACCGCTGCGCCAAGCCTCGCCTCGCTGGCGCGCAGGCGCTGCCCATCGCGATGTCGCTGGATCACGAAGGCCGCGAGCAGCGCGGCGAACTGGATCAGCTCGATCTCTTCGGTCGTCGGCTTGCGCGGCGTGCGGTAGTAGATCGCGAGCGTCGCCAGCAGCGCATTGTCCGCATCGAACACGGGCATTGACCAGCAGGCACGCAGCCCGTGGTTGACGGCGATCGACGCGTAGCCCTCCCACAACGGCGAGCGCTCGACGTCTTCGACCACGACCAGTTCACGGCGCGCCGCAGCCGTGCCGCAGCAGCCGTAGCCATCGCCGATCGGCACCGCACCGATCGCGTTGACGTAGTCCGCGTGCAGGCTGGGCGCCGCGGCCGCCCGCAGCAAGCCCTCGTCCGCATCGGCCAGCATGACGCTGCAGAGCATGCCGTCGGCCCAGGTCTCGACGTAGGTGGCCAGTCCGTCGAGCATGACATCCAGCGGCGCGGTGGAGCCCAGCAGCGCGAGCAGGCGGATCTGCGCCCCGAGCGAGCCCGGGCCAATGCCGGATTTCGGCGCGCGCTGGACGATGGCGTCGACCGAGGCCGACCAGTCGATCATTTCGGCGCGGCCTGGCATCGATGCGCGGCTCCCTATTCCGACGCGGTCAGGCCGTGCTGCACGGCGAACTTGACCAGGCCGGCCAGCTGGTTGACGCGCAGCTTGTGCATCAACCGGCTCCGGTAACTGTCGATCGTCTTTGGGGACAGGTGCAACAGCGCCCCGATCTTCGAGCTCGAGTAACCGTCAACGACCAACCGCAGCACCTCGCGCTCGCGCTTGCTCAGGCTGTCGAGGACGTCCGGGCTCGCCCGTTCGCCGATGCCGTCGGCGACAATTTCCGCGACCTTGCGGCTCAGGTAGCGGCGACCCTGCTCCAGCGCGCGCACCGCGTCGATGACCTCGACGCTGGCCGACTCCTTCAGCAGGTACCCACGCACGCCGGCTTCCAGCGCATCGAAGACGTACTCGGCGCTGGAATGCATCGTGAGGATGACGATGCCCACATCGGGCAACGCGGCGCGAATCGTGCGCGCGGCTTCGATGCCGCTGATGTCGGGCATCGAGATGTCCATGACGACCACGCGAGGCGCAAGTCGCAGCACCCCGTCGATCGCATGGCGGCCGTTGTCCGCCGTGCCGACGACTTCCAGCCCGTTCGCACGGAGCAACGACACCAGGCCATCGCGAACGATCGCGTGGTCATCCGCCACGAATACGGTTGTCACCATTGATCCGCGCAATCCCCTGCCCGACCGGGCGCCCCAATGCCAATACATTGCGCTAGCAGCGTCCCCGCATGCAAGAACTCCCTACACGTCAAGACCAACGTTCCCGGCATAAACCATGACCGCTGATATAGAAACATAGAACCTGTGGAGTTTTATACGACAAATGAATCAACATGTTGGCGACACAAATGACGGCTGAGCGGGATGTGTGGGTGGAAGGCGGCATCGTCTGGGCCGCGCCGAGCGGAAACCTGGCGGAGAATGCCAGCCGCGACCTGACCCGGCGGGCGCTGGCGCTTGCCGAGGAAACGGCCAACTGGCGCATCCTGTTCGACTTTCGCCGCTCCAAGCTGACGCACGATGTGCTGGCGCTGAACCGGCAAGCCGAGTTGATCAGCCAGCACGGCCTGCCCGCCATCGCGCGCACCGCGATGCTGTGCCGCCACCGCTCCACCGATTTCCAGTTCTGGGAACGCGTGTTGACGCTGCGCGGGCTCTCGGCCGCGACTTTCACCGATGGGGAAGCGGCGATCGGCTGGTTGCAGCTGCAGCAGGCAGGCGAGGAAGGCGCGAGCGCGCCCAGTGGCGCCGCCGGCTCGATTACCGTCGACCTCGCGGCCGTGAAACGCCAGCTGCGCCAGTTCGCCGAGGAGCGGCGCAATGCGCCGCGCAACCAGGTGACGGCTGAGTTTCGCGAACTGATGGAATACGTGCAGTCGCAAGCCGGTGAACTCGGCGTCGATGCACTGCGCGGGCTGGAGAAACTGCGTGACGCCGCGGTGCGCGACACCGCGGTGCGCGACGCCGTCGCGCGCGCCGACGACTGAGACCATCGGCAGCCGACGCGTACGCTACGCCGTCGGCGAAGCGTCTTTCGCCGGCACGGCCTGCGGCAGCGCGAGATCCGCCAACGGCGCTGGAGTCGAGAACCCGAACCCCTGCGAGAAGTCGACCTTGAGCGTCGCGAGCGCGCGCACGTCATCGCGCGATTCGATCGACTTGGCGCAGGTGTGCATGCCCAGCACGCAAGCCATCTGCGCGACGCCCGCCACGACGGCCTGCCGGCGCTTGTCGGTGCCGATGTCGGCGGTCAGGCTCGGGTGGAGCTTGAGCATGCGCAAGCCCTTCAACGTCAGCAAGTCGACCTGCTCCGCGCTGTTGGAGAAATCATCGAGGATGATCGTGCAGCCGATGGCCGAGAGCAGCTGCGCCGCTTCGGCGGTGCGCTCGGCGCTCTGTGCGCAACGCGCCGAATCGAGCTCGAAGGCGATCATGCCGCGCGGCAGGTCGGCCTTCGTCATGCACAGGTCGAGGAACTTGAAGAAATGCGGATCGACGAGCGCGGTCGGCGATAGATTGACCGACACGTTGATCGGATCGCTGCGCCAAACCGCCGGATTGCGCGCCAGCCACAGCACGAGGTCAGTGATGACGCGACGATCGACAACCGAGCCGAGCCCGTGCTTCGCGGCCGCCTCGATCATCGCCGTGGGCGCCCTGGACCGGCCGTGCTCCGAGCCTGTGCGCAGCAGGATCTCGTAGCGGCGGATGCGGTTGCCTTCGGTCAGCGGCTCGAGCTGCTGCGTGTAGAGGATGATCGGCTGCGCGCGCAATGCCGCGTAGTGGCGATCGAGCGCGGGATCGACTGGCGCCGCAGCGCCCGACGGCGCAGCGCCACCCGACGGGGCAGCGCCGACTGCTCGCGGCGCGGCGGGCGGCCGCGCCGCTGACGTGGGCCGCGTAGCCGATGGCGCGATGACCGTCGTGTCGGTCGCGCCCACCTCGTCAGGCAGCACCGCCGCGACGACCGATGCACTGAGCGCCGGCAGTTCCGCGGAATTGGACGTGGCCGCGGCGGCCACGGTCTCCGGCCCCAGCAATTCGAGTGTTGCGGTCAGTTCCTCTTCCAGCGACAGGTTGGTATCGGTATCGGAGGTCGCGGTGACGACGACCGGCGGCGGAGCCGGCAGGTCCGGCAGCGCGCGCAGGCGCATCTGCGTCGCGGACAAGTCCTCATTCAGCCAGGCGCAGAATTCCTGGAGCAATCCACGCAGCGGTTCGCTTGCGCTGCCCGGGGAGCCCAACGCATCGGCCATTGCCGCCTTGCGATCGACGATGATCATCGGCACGCCGAGCACCGATCCGCCGCGCGCGGCCCGATACGTGACGGCGACGCGGCCATCGCCGAGATCGTGCTCATGGCGATCCGGCGCGCCCTCGCCGGCGAACACCTCGAGCGAGGCGCGCACCGCTTCATGCTCGTCCGGGCCCAACACGCTCTCGTTGAGCCACAGCACATCGCCGTGCTCGTCGTGCAGCGACAGGCTCCACACGCGCGCGTTGCTGATCGTCGCCAGCATCCGCCGCGCGATGCTCTCGAGCTGGGCGGACCGGGGATCCGCGCTTGCCGTCTTGTCGACGCTCACGTTTCGCCCAGGATCATGCGCCGCTCCTTCGCCGCGTAGCCCGCGCTCGCGGCTGCTTCCGGCGCGACGAGCGAAACGACGATCGCGACGGCGAAGGCCAGCGGCATCGACACGATCGCCGGGTTCTTCAGCGGAAACCAGGCGTGCTCGTGGTGCAGGATGTCGATCTGCACCGTGGGCGAGAAAAAGATCAGCACCGCGGCCGTCACCGTGCCGCTGACAATCGCCGCCACCGCACCCGCGGTCGTGAAGCGCGGCCAATACACCGACAGCACCAGCGCCGGAAAATTACCGCTTGCCGCCAGCGCGAAGGCCAGGCCGACCATGAAGGCAACGTTCTGGCCCTTGAATGAGAGGCCCAGTGCGATGGCCAGCACGCCCAGCAGCACGCTGGCAATCCTGGCCACCTTCAGCTGTTCGTCGTGCGGCGCCTCGCCCTTGCGGACCACGTTGACCCACAGGTCGTGCGACAGGGTGGCCGCGCCCGACAGTGTCAATCCGGCCACGACCGCCAGGATCGTCGCGAATGCGACTGCCGCAATGAATCCGAGCAGCGCCTTGCCGCCCAGCACTTCGGCCAGCAACGGCGCGGCCATGTTGCCGCCCTTGTCGACCGCTGCAATCGCATCGTGGCCGACCAGCACCATCGCGCCGAACCCCAGCACGAACGTGAGCAGGTAGAAGAATCCGATCAGCCCGGTGGCCCAGAACACCGATTGCCGCGCGGCCTGCGCGTCCGGCACGGTGTAGAAGCGCATCAGGATATGCGGCAGGCCCGCGGTGCCGAACATCAGCGCGAGCCCGAGCGAAACGGCTTCCAATGGCGAGCTGATCAGCTTGCCCGGCGCCAGCACGCCGGCGCCGTAGCGTTCGGCGGCGGCCGCGAACAGCCGCAGCGGATTGAACCCGAACTGCGCCAGCACCAGCAGCGCCAACAGCGCGGCGCCACCGAGCAGCAACCCCGCCTTGACGATCTGCACCCAGGTTGCGGCGATCATGCCGCCGAACAGCACGTAGGCGAGCATCACGGCGCCGACGATGACGATCGCGGTTTCGTACGTGAGCCCGAACATCAGCTTGATCAGGTTGCCGGCACCGACCATCTGCGCGATCAGGTACAGCGCCACCACCGCCAGTCCACCGATCGCGGCGGCGATGCGCACCGGCCTTTGTCGCAGCCTGAAGCTCACGACATCGGCAAACGTGTAGCGGCCGAGGTTGCGCAACGGCTCGGCGATCAGGAACAGCACCACGGGCCAACCGACCAGCCAACCGGTGGCGTAGATCAGGCCGTCGAAACCGGAGGTCGATACGAGCCCGGCGATCCCGAGGAAGCTCGCGGCGCTCATGTAGTCACCGGCCAGCGCGAAGCCATTCTGCCGTCCGCTGATGCGCCGCCCGGCGGCGAAGAATTCCTCGGTGCTGCGCGTACGCCGCGCCGCCCACCAGGTGATGCCCAGCGTCAGCGTGACGAACGCCACGAAGAAACCGATCGCGGTCGTATTGGGCGTACCGATGAGTGTGGCGCCGCTCATGCGCTGTGCTCTTGCGGGCGCTACGGCCCGGCCTGCCCCGCGGAGCGAATTTCATTGACGCGCCGATCGAGATGCCGGTTCGCCCAGCGCGCGTAGTACCACGTGAGGAGCCACGCGGTGGCGATGACCAGCGCGCCCAGCAGCACGCCGAGGCTCAGGCCCGGCGAGAGCAGCATGCCGAGCAGCGGCTTGTCGAAGGCGACCAGCAGCACGAAGCCGAAATAGACGACGATCATGACGGCGCTCAGGGCCAGGGCGATGCGCCAGCGCTGGCGCGACAGCACTCCGAGTGTCATGCGCAGGGCCTGTTCCCGCTTAGGACGTCGATGCGGCCGTGCCCGGACTTTCGCAGGGCAAGGCGCGACGACCGAAGTGTGGTCATTCCACCTGAGGGAGGAGCAACACGGCCCTGCGCAATTCGGGGCCGGCCCCGGAGGGTTGCGCTCAAGATGCTTTCACGCGGCGTTGCCCGGCGCTCATATGGAGTCACCACACATCGCGCCTCGCGCCTTGTCTGAAAGCATTTTGAGCAGCAACGCATCGACGTCCTAAGCGGGAACAGGCCCACTACTTCATCGTCGGCATCATGAAATCGGCTCCGCCCGCGGTCGGCGCCGGCCAGCGGCTCGTGACGGTCTTCTGGCGCGTGTAGAAGCGCACGCCCTCGGGTCCGTGCACATGGTGGTCGCCGAACAGCGAGGCTTTCCAGCCACCGAAACTGTGGAAGGCCATCGGCACCGGGATCGGCACGTTGACGCCGACCATGCCGATCTGGATGCCGTTCGCGAACTGGCGCGCGCTGCGGCCGTCGCGCGTGAAGATCGCGCAGCCATTGCCGAACTCGTGGCGATTGATCAGGTCGATCGCCGCCGGCAGGTCGGCGACCCGCACCATCGACAACACCGGCCCGAAGATTTCCTCGCGGTAGATCTTCATCGCCGGCGTGACGCGATCGAACAGGCTCCCGCCGAGGAAAAAACCCCGCTCGTGGCCGGGCAGCGAAAAGCCGCGTCCGTCGACCAGCAGTTCAGCGCCCTCGCTGACGCCGCTGTCGATGTAGCCCAGCACGCGCTCGCGATGGGCCGCCGTGACGAGCGGGCCCATGTCGGCCTTTTCATCCATCGAATGCGAGATGCGCAGCTGCTTGACCTGCGGCATCAGCCGCGCCGCCAGCGCATCCGCCGTCTTGTCTCCGACCGCGACGACCACCGAGATCGCCATGCAGCGCTCGCCGGCCGAGCCGTAGCCGGCGCCGAGCAGCGCATCGGCGGCCTGGTCCATGTCGGCGTCCGGCAGGACGACCATGTGGTTCTTCGCGCCGCCCAGCGCCTGTGCGCGCTTGCCGCGCTCGCTGGCGCGCGTGTAGATGTAGCGCGCCACCGGCGTCGAGCCGACGAAACTGATCGCGCGCACCAGTTCGTGGTCGAGCAATGCGTCGACGGCCAGCTTGTCGCCGTGCACGACGTTGAACACGCCGTCGGGAAGCCCGGCTTCCTTGAGCAACTCCGCCAGCAGCAATGCGGTGGAGGGATCGCGCTCAGAGGGCTTCAGCACGAAGCAGTTGCCGCAGGCGAGCGCCACCGGGAACATCCACAGCGGCACCATCGCGGGGAAATTGAACGGCGTGACGCCGGCGACGACGCCGAGCGGCTGGCGCAGCGAATAGCTGTCGACCTCGCGCCCGACGTTCTCCGAGTACTCGCCCTTGAGCAGGTGCGGGATGCCGGCGGCGAATTCGACCACCTCGACGCCGCGCGTCAGCTCGCCGCGCGCGTCGGCGATGACCTTGCCGTGCTCGCGCGAGATCTGCGCGGCAATGCGCTCGGCGTGATCGAGCAGCAGCGCGCGGAACCGGAACATGACCCGCGCGCGCGTCAGCGGCGGTGTTTGCGACCAGCCCGGGAAAGCCTCCTGTGCGGCGGCGACGGCCTGCCCGACTTCGGCGACGCTGGCGAGCGCCACGCGGCCGGTGACGCCCCCGGAGCTCGGATCGAACACGTCGGCGTGCCGGCCGGATGCGCCAGCGACGCGGTGGCCGCCAATCCAGTGGGAGATTTCGGGGCTCAGTGCAGCAGCGGGAACGGCATTCATGGTGGCGCGATCATACGCAACCCTGTCCTTTGAGGGCTAGTTTGCGCGCTCCGGCCATGGCGACGGCGCCACCGGATGGCCCGATCCGCCGGTCAGTGTGCCGCGGCGGGCGCCAGGACTTCGGTCGTCACGCTGTAATCGGCGACCGAAACCTGGTGCGGCACGCACTGGGTGCGGTAGGCGGTATTGCGCAGCGCGAAGCCCTTTTGCAGCAGGTCGCGCATCTGCTCGACCAGCTCGCACTCGCCGGCGCCCATGTACGAGGGCCGGTTCGGCGAAAGCTCGACCTTTTTCCAATCCGCCTTGACCGCATCGGCCGGCGGCGGCCCGGAGACCGGCGCCAGCGCGCTGAACTCGACCGTGACCCAGGCGAATTTGCTGGGCTGGCTCGACCCATAGTTGCAGCCGGTGGCGCGCACCGTGAGGTCCTTGCGGGCGCCGAAGGTCTGCAGGATCTGCTTGACCTTGCCCTCGAGCCCATCGCAGGTGTACAGCGCCGTGAAGCCGCTGTAGTCGAATTTCAATTTCTGCGTTTGCCACTGCGCCATCGTGGCCGCGCTGCCGGCCTGGCTTGCGCCGGCGTCAGCCGTCGCATTCGCCGCGGAGGCCGTGCCCACCGCAAGCGCCAGTAGCGAGACACCCAACGGGAAAACCGTGCCTGAACGATTCCGCGACATGATGCACCTCTCAAGGATCGGGTCGGGACACCAGTTCGACCGCGGAGATGGACTTAGGTTCGTTTTTGCACGGCATGTCCGCCGAAGGCGTTGCGGAGCCGGGCGAGGAAACGGGCGCCGTAGTCCCCCTTGCCCTGGCTCGCCAGGCGAACGTTCAGCGCCGCGGACGTCACCGGCAGCGGCACGCCGAGATCGAGCCCTTCCCGGACCGTCCAGCGCCCCTCGCCCGAATCAGCGACCACGGGTGCGACCTGGTCCATGGTCGAATCGGCGCGCAATGCGCCGGCGGCCAGGTCGAGCAGCCAGGAGCGCACGACGGTGCCGTGCCGCCAGGCTTCCGCGATGGCCGCCACGTCAAGCTTGAACTCCTGCTTGGCATGGAGCAGAGCGAAACCTTCCGCGTACGCCTGCATGGCGCCATACTCGATGCCGTTGTGGACCATCTTCGTGAAATGTCCGCTCCCCGATGGGCCGCAGTGCACCCAGCCACGGTCCGGTGCAGGCGCAAGCGCCTTGAAGAGCGGCAGCAACGGCGTCACCGCGGCGGATGGGCCGCCGAACATCAGGCCATAGCCTTCCTCGAGCCCCCAGACTCCGCCCGAGACGCCGACATCGACGAAATGCAGCCCGCGCGCCGCGAGCGTCGCCGCCTGGCGCGTCGTGTCGAGATAGTCGGCGTTGCCGCCATCGAGGATGACATCGCCAGCAGACAGCAGCGCGGCAAGCTGTTCGATCGTCTGGTTCGTGATCGCGCCCGCGGGCAGCATGACCCACACGGCGCGCGGCGGGCGGAGTTGGGCGACAACACCGGCGAGACTGTCGGCTGTGATCACATTGGGTTCGCCGGCGAGCGCCTCGCGCGCCGCGGGAGCGACATCGAACCCGCATACCGGAAAGCCGGCGCGCGCGAGGCGGCGCAACATGCTCGAGCCCATGCGCCCGAGGCCCACCATCGCCAATGCGCGATCGGCCGGCGTGCCCTTGTCGATCACTGGGCGCTCATTGCATGTGCTGCCCGCCGTTGATGGCGATGTTCGCACCGGTGACGAAGGCCGCCTCTTCGCTCGCGAGGTAGGCCACGAGGCCCGCGACTTCCTCGGGCTTGCCGAGGCGTCCCATCGGGATCTGCGGGATGATCTTGGAATCGAGCACGTCCTTCGGGATCGCCATGACCATCTGCGTGCCGATGTAGCCGGGCGAAATCGTGTTCACGGTGACGCCCTTGCGCGCCACCTCGAGCGAGAGCGCCTTCGTGAAGCCGTGCATGCCGGCTTTCGCGGCCGAATAGTTGGTTTGCCCGAACGCGCCCTTCTGCCCGTTGACGGACGAGATGTTGATGATGCGGCCCCAGCCGCGGTCGACCATGCCGTCGCACACCTGCTTGCTGACGTTGAATACCGAATCGAGATTCGTGTGCAGCACGGCATCCCAGTTGATGCGATCCATTTTCTTGAAGGTCATGTCGCGCGTGATGCCGGCGTTGTTGACCAGGATGTCGACCGGACCGAGTTCCGCGCCGACCTTGGCGACGCAGGCGACGCAGGAATTCCAGTCGGTGACGTCGCAGGCGTAGGCATGGAAGACATGGCCGCGCGCTTTCATCGCGGCGAGCCAATCCTGCGACTTGGTGTTGCCGGGCGAGTAGGTCGTGGCCACGGTGTGCCCGAGCGCCGCGAGCTTGATGCAGATGGCTTCGCCGAGTCCGCCCATGCCGCCGGTGACCAATGCAACGCGTTTCTTGTCCATGTGGACCATGCCCCCTATTGACGTTCCACGGCCAGTGCCACGCCCATGCCGCCGCCGATGCACAGGCTCGCCAATCCCCGCTTCGCATCGCGCCGCGCCATCTCGTGCAGCAGCGTGACGAGGATGCGGCAGCCGGAAGCGCCGATCGGATGGCCGATGGCAATCGCACCGCCATTCACGTTGATCCTGCCGGTGTCCCAGCCCATCTCGCGATTGACGCCGATCGCCTGGGCGGCAAAGGCCTCGTTGATTTCCATCAGGTCGAGATCGGCGTGCTTCCAGCCGGCCTTCGCCAGGCACCGCTGGCTCGCCGGCACCGGCCCCATTCCCATGATCTTCGGATCGACGCCCGCGGACGCATAGGCTTTCACGGTCGCCAGCGCTTTCAGGCCCAGTTCGCGCGCACGGCTCGCCGACATCATGACGACCGCGGCCGCGCCGTCGTTGAGCCCCGAGGCGTTGCCGGCCGTGACGCTGCCCTCCTTGCTGAAGGCGGGCTTCAGGTCGGCCAGCGACTCGAGGGTGGCGCCGTGACGGATGTACTCATCGGTATCGAATCGCACCGTGCCCTTCTTGCTGACGATTTCGACCGGCACGATTTCATCGTTGAAGCGACCGGCCTTCTGCGCCGCCTCGGCCTTGTTTTGCGAAGCGACCGCGAACTCGTCCTGTTCGCGGCGCGTGATGCCGAACTTGGCCGCGACATTCTCGGCCGTGATGCCCATGTGGTAGTTGTTGTAGGCATCCCAGAGTCCGTCGACGATCATCGTGTCGACGAGCTTCGCATCGCCCATGCGGAAACCATCGCGTGAGCCGGGCAGCACATGCGGCGAGGCGCTCATGTTCTCCTGGCCGCCGGCGATGACGATGTCGGCATCGCCGCAGCGAATCGCCTGCGCCGCCAGGTGCGTCGCCTTCAATCCGCTGCCGCAGACCTTGCCGACCGTCATCGCGGGCACGCCGTCAGGCAATCCAGCGCGCAATGCCGCCTGCCGGGCCGGGTTCTGGCCACAACCGGCCGTCAGCACCTGACCCATCAATACTTCTGAAACCTGCGCGGGAACGATGCCGGTCTTCGCGACCAGCGCCTTGATGACCTGGGCGCCGAGCTCGGCGGCCGGAACCTTCGCGATGCTGCCGCCAAACTTGCCGACCGCGGTGCGGAGCGCCGCGACGATGACCACCTCTTCCATGCCGATCTCCACTGCCGATCCGGAGGCGCTCATTCTACTGGTCCCACAGCAGCGCACCGTCCACTTTTTGCACGTCGGTCGCGCCGGTCAGCGCCATCGTCACTTCGAGCTCGCGGCGCAGGATCGACAGCGCCAGGCTGACGCCGCGCTGCCCGTCAGCGGCCAGCGCATACAGGAAAGCCTTGCCGATCAGGCAGCCGCGCGCGCCGTGGGCCAGCGCCTTCAGGATGTCCTGGCCGCTCATGATGCCGCCGTCGAACAGGACCTCGCAGCGTCCAGCCAGGGCGTCGACCACACGGGGCAGCGCGCTGATCGTCGAGGGCGCGCCGTCGAGCTGGCGGCCGCCATGGTTGGACACGACGATGGCATCGGCGCCGCAGTCGAAGGCATGGCGCGCATCGTCCGGATCGAGCACGCCCTTCAGCACCAGCTTGCCCGGCCACTTCGACCGCACCCAGGCGACGTCCTTCCACGTGACGCTGGGGTCGAACTGCTCGCTGATCCACGTCGATACGTTGCGGACGCCCTGTGACTTCGGGAGCCGGCCGACGATGTTGCCGAAGTTGCGTCGCCTGCCGCGCAACATGCCGTAGACCCACGCCGGCTTGGTTGCCACGTCGAGGGCATTGCGCAACGTCAGGCGCGGCGGCACCGCGAGCCCATTCTTGGCATCGCGCCGCCGTTCGCCCTGCACCGTCAGGTCGAGCGTCATGACCAGCACCGGACAGTGCGCTGCTTGCGCGCGCGCAATCAGGTCGGCGTTGAAGCCGCGATCGCGCATCAGGTAGAGCTGGAACCAGAATGGCGCGTCGCTTGCCTCGCGCATATCCTCGATCGATCCGATCGAGACGGTGCTCAGGCAGAACGGTATGCCCGCGGCAGCGGCGGCCCGCGCACCGCGGATTTCGCCATCGCGACAGAAGAGCCCGGTGAGCCCGGTCGGCGCGATCGCCAGCGGCATCGAGCAGGGCTGGCCGGCCATCGTCGTCGCGGTCGAGAGGCTCGACACGTCGACCATGACGCGCTGGCGCAGCCGTACCGCGTCGAGGTCGCTCCGGTTGCGGCGCAACGTCAGCTCGTCGTACGAACCGCGATCGACGTAGTCGAACAACGCGCGCGGCACGCGCCGTCGCGCCGCTTCGCGCAGGTCGTTGATGCTGTTGCGCACGCTCACGCGGGCACGCTTACGCGCACGACACGTCGACGATCGCGTTGCGCAACTCGCCGATGCGATCGATGCGCGACACGACCACGTCGCCGCCCTTCAGCCCCTGGGCTGGATTCATCGCAAAGCCCACTCCGCTCGGCGTTCCGGTCAAGATGACGTCACCCGGCTCGAGCGTCAATCCCGCCGACAGCGAGGCGATGATCGTCGGGATGTCGAAGATCATCTGCGCCACCCGCGCGCGCTGGCGCTCCTCGCCATTGACGCTGAGCGAGAGTTCGAGCGTCGTGGCGTCGCCGATCTCGGCGCGATCGACGATGCAGGGACCGAGCGGACAACTGCCATCGAGCGACTTGCCCTTGAACCACTGCTCATGGCGCTTCTGCAGGTCGCGGGCCGTGAAATCATTGGCGACCGTGTAGCCATAGACATGCCCGAGCGCGTTGTCCTTGTGGACATCACGCCCGCCGCGGCCGATGACGACGGCCAGTTCCACTTCATAGTCGAACAACGACGTGAGCCGTGGATCGAGCCGCACGTCGCCGTCCGGGCTGTTGACTGCGCCGGTGGCCTTTGTGAAGAACTGCGGCACTTCGGGGAGCCGGGACGGCTTACCCGACGCGGCATAGCCTTCATTGACGTGATCTGCATAGTTGCGGCCGACGCAGAACACGTTGCGCACCGGAACCGGGATGGGCGCCAGGAAATGCAGCTGCGCCGCATCGCGCCAGGCGTCGGCGAGCTCTTCGCCGCGCGCCTCGATGCGCGCGAGCGCGGCATGCGTGGCATCGCCGCCGCGGATGATGGCGAGCACGCTGCTGAAGTCGGCTGCTTCATTGACGCGACGGCCCGCGGCCGCCAGATCGAGCACCCTGCCGTCGCGCCACAATCCGGCCAGCGTGCGTTCGCCGTCGCGGCAGGTCACCAGTTTCATTTCTGCTGCACTCCCGAGGCCAGGGTTCCCGTCGCCGGCTGGTAGAGATGCGCATATTGCTCGCGCAGCGCACCCTTTTGCACTTTTCCCATCGTGTTGCGCGGCAACTCGCCGACGAACAGCACGCGCTTCGGGCATTTGTAGCCGGCCAGGCGCTCCTTGAGCCGCGCGATGATCGCATCGGCCTCCAGCGGCGCGCGCGTCACGACGGCGGCCGTCACGCCCTCGCCGAAATCGGGGTGCGGCACACCGAAGACCGCCGATTCGACGACGCCGGCGATCGCGTCGATCTCCGCCTCGACCTCGCGCGGATAGACATTGAAACCACCGCTGATGACCAGGTCCTTGCTGCGCCCGACGATGTGCAGGTAGCCGCGTTCGTCGAAGTGCCCCAGGTCGCCGCTGATGAAATACCCGTCGCCGCGAAACTCCGACTGCGTTCGGTCGGGCATGCGCCAGTATCCGGCGAACACGTTGGGGCCTGCGATCTCGATCATGCCGACGCGGCCCACCGCGAGCGGCACGCCGGTGTCGGCGTCGACGACGCGCACCGACACGCCCGGGAGCGGAAAGCCGACGGTGCCCGGCACGCGCTCCCCGCCATAGGGGTTCGATGCGATGATGCCGGTCTCGCTCATGCCATAGCGTTCGAGCAACGAGTGGCCGGTGCGCTCGAGCCACTCGCGGTGCGTCTCGGGCATCAACGGCGCTGATCCGGATATGAACAGTCGCAGCGGCGAGGCCAGCTCGCGGTTCACGCGCCGGTCCTGCAGGAGGCGCACGTAATGCGTCGGCACGCCCATGTACGTCGTTGCGGCGGACAGGTTGGCGACGATCGCCTCGGTGTCGAAGGCCGGCAGCAGGATCAGCGAGGCACCGGCCGCGAGCGTGACATTGACCGCCACGAACAGCCCGTGGATGTGGAACAGCGGCAAGGCGTGCAGCAACACGTCGTCCGCCGTGAAGCGCCAGCAGGCCTGCAGTCCGAAGGCATTCGCGGCCAGGTTGCCGTGCGTCAGCATCGCGCCCTTCGCGCGGCCGGTCGTTCCGGAGGTGTAGATGATCGCAGCGATGTCGTCGGGCTCGCACTCGACGCTCGGGCAGTGGATGTCGGCGATATCGGCGCGCGCCGCGAGCGTGCCGCCCGCTTCGATGCCGCCCAGTGTCAGCACGTGCGAGACACCGAGCCTGCGCGCCACCGGCAGTATCGTGGCGAGCTTGCCCGGCGCGCAGACGACGATGCGCGGTTGCGCGTCACCAATGTAATACTCGATTTCGGCGATCGTGTAGGCGGTGTTGAGCGGCACGAAGACCGCGCCCGCACGCAAGGCGCCGAGGTACAGCAGGATCATCTCGACGCTCTTGTCCGCCTGCACCAGGATGCGATCGCCCCGGCTGACGCCCAGGTCGAGCAGCGCGTTGGCGTATTGCGCGCTGCGCGTGCGCAGCGCAGCGTAGTCGAGCAGCCCGCTGCCCGCCTGGCGCGCAAATGGCCGCGCCCCGTCGGCTTCGGCACACAGTCGTTCGTAGAGGTTGGCGTTCACGGCGCGAGGCCCGTACCGGTTGCAGGATGCCGGTTCTCGCGCTGCTTGGCCTCGCGCCGACGCGAAGCCAGCACCCACTCGGTGTAGCCGTTGGGCTGCTCGCGCCCCTTGAAGACCAGTTCGCAGGCGGCCTGGAAGGCGAGGCTCCGGCCGAACTCCGGCGACATCGGCCGGTATCCGGCTTCGCCCGCGTTTTGCCGGTCGACGATGACGGCCATGCGACGGAGCGATTCGAGTACCTGCTCGCGCGTGCACACACCGTGCATCAGCCAGTTGGCGATGTGCTGGCTCGAGATGCGCAGCGTCGCGCGGTCTTCCATCAAGCCCACGTTGTGGATGTCGGGCACCTTCGAACATCCGACGCCCATCTCGACCCAGCGAACCACGTAACCGAGGATGCCCTGCGCGTTGTTGTCCAGTTCATTGTCGATATCCGCCGCGCTCCATGCGCGCGTGGCCGGCGCGAGCGGCGGCGTCAGCAGTTCGCCCAAACGCGCGCGGGGACGCGCGCGCAACGCATGCTGCACGGCCGCGACGTCGACGGCGTGGTAGTGCAGCGCGTGCAGTGTGGCCGCGGTCGGTGACGGAACCCAGGCCGTGCTCGCGCCCGCGCGCGGATGCGCGATCTTGTCGCGCAGCATGTCCGCCATGCGATCGGGCATCGCCCACATGCCCTTGCCGATCTGCGCGCGCCCGGCCAGCCCGCACCGCAAGCCCACGTCGACGTTCGCGCGCTCGTAGGCGTCGAGCCAGGTGGCCTGGCGCATATCGCCCTTGCGCACCATTGCGCCGGCAGCCATCGACGTGTGCAATTCGTCGCCGGTGCGGTCGAGGAATCCGGTATTGATGAACACGACGCGTTCGCGCGCGACGCGGATGCACTCGAGCAGGTTGAGCGTCGTGCGCCGCTCTTCGTCCATGATGCCCATCTTGAGCGTGTTGCGATCGAGGCCCAGCATCTGCTCGACGCGCTCGAACAGGCGCACGGCCAGCGCCACTTCTTCGGGGCCGTGGAGCTTGGGCTTGACGATGTAGATCGAGCCGCAGCGGCTGTTGCGCGCCCCGGTGCCACTGCGCAGGTCGTGCAGGCTCAGCAGCGCGCACACGGCCGCATCGAGCATCGTTTCGGGCACCGGACGGCCGTCCATGCGCACCATGTCGCTCATCATGTGGTGGCCGACGTTGCGCACGAGCAGCAGGCTGCGGCCCGGCAGCCGCAGCTCGCCGCCGCCGGGCGCCGCGTAGAGTCGGTCAGCGTTCAGCCGGCGCACGACGTGTCCGTCGCCTTTCGGAAATTCCGCAACCAGCGTGCCGCGCATCAGCCCGAGCCAGTTGCGATAGGCCGCGACCTTGTCGTCGGCATCGACGGCCGCCACCGAATCCTCGAGATCCTGGATCGTCGACAGCGCCGCCTCGAGCACGAGGTCGCTGATGCCCGCGGCATCGTTGCGGCCGATCGGATGGGCGCGATCGATGTGGATTTCGACATGCAGCCCGTGGTGGCGCAGCAGCACGAGCGAGGGTTGGGCCGCATCGCCCTGGTAACCGGCAAGGGCCGACCCGTCCCGCAGCGGCACGCCGTCGGCGCCGGGTTTGATCGAAACGAGCAATCGCCCGTCGACGATGCGATAGCCGGTCGCGTTGCGATGCGAGCCGCTCGCAAGCGGGAAATGCGCATCGAGCCATTCGCGCCCGTACTCGACGACGCGCCGGCCCCGCACGGCGTTGTAGCCGGCGCCGCGCTCGGCGCCGTCTGTTTCCGCGATCACGTCGGTGCCGTACAGGGCATCGTAGAGGCTTCCCCAGCGGGCGTTCGCGGCATTGAGCGCGTAGCGCGCATTGCTCGCCGGCACGACGAGCTGCGGACCGGCGAGCGTCGCGATCTCGGCATCGACGCCCTCGGTGGCGATCGAGAATTCGGGCCCTTCGGCGACCAGGTAACCGATCTCGCGCAACATCGCCTCGTACCGTTCGCCGAACCCCAGGTTTCCCGGATGCAGTCGATGCCATGCGTCGAGCCGAGCCTGCAGGTCGTCGCGCCTTGCCAGCAACGCGGCGTTCAGCGGAGCGAGTTCGCGCAACATCGCCTCGAGGGCGCGCCAGAAATGGCCTGCCAAGATGCCCGTGCCGGGCAGCGCTTCGCGCTCGATGAATTCCCTCAGGCAGGCGGCGACTTCGAAGCCCTCCGCCATCGGCGTTGCGCTCACCGGCCCTGCACCAACGATGCGTACTCCGCGTGGCGCGCGACAAAGGCGACGATGAACGGGCACACCGGCACGATGCGCTCGCCGCGGCTGCGGTTCAGGTCAAGCGTGTCGCGCACGAGCCGCGTGCCGAGCCCGCGCCCGCCGAGCGCGGGCGGGACTTCGGCGTGCACCAGGTGCAGCACGTCGCCAACGCGTCGATAGGCGACGAAGGCCATGCCTTCGGGCGTGTCGAGTTCGAAGCGGTGATTCGCCACATTGTCGGCCAGCGTCTCGGGCACGGTCCCTCCTGTAAGATGACGCGCGTGAGCGAAGCGGAAATCGAAGCCCTCGCCTTGAGCCTGCGGATCGCGCTGGGCAGCGTGCTGTGCAGCCTGCCGCTGGCGATTTTCGTAGCCTGGCTGCTGACACGCCGCCGGTTCGCCGGGCGTTCGCTGCTCGACGCCTTCGTCCACCTGCCGATGGTACTGCCCCCGGTCATGATCGGCTACGTGTTGTTGCTGCTGTTCGGCGTGCGCGGACCCGTAGGCCATTGGCTGCACGAGCACCTGGGGCTGCAGCTGGCGTTCACGACCGCCGGCGCCGCGCTCGCCACCGCCGTGATGACATTCCCGCTGATGGTGCGCTCGATCCGCCTCGCGCTCGAACATGTCGATCCTGGCCTGGAGGACGCGGCGCGCAACCTCGGTGCCGGCGCATTCGATCGATTCGCCAGCGTCACGCTGCCGCTGATGGCGCCGGGGATCCTCGCCGGCGCCGTGACGGCTTTCGTCGCCAGCCTCGGCGAGTTCGGCGCGGTCATCACGTTTGCGGGCAACGTTCCGGGCGAGACGCGAACGCTGCCGATTGCGCTGTACTCCGCGCTGCAGACGCCCGACGGCAACGAGCAGGCGGCCCGCATCGCGCTGATCAGTTTTGCGCTGGGCCTCGCCGGGCTCGGCGCTTCGGAGTGGCTGGCGCGGCGGCTGCGACGCCAGCTGGGCCGCTGAACATGCTGCACGCATCGCTGGCGCTCGAGCGCGCGGAATTTTCCATCGACGTGGCCTTCGATGCACCGACGCCCGGCGTCACCGCACTGTTTGGAAAATCCGGCGCGGGCAAGAGCACGCTGATGCACATGCTCGCGGGCCTCGTGCGGCCGGCGAGCGGCGTCATCACGCTCGATGGCGAAGCGTTGTTCGATTCGACGCGCGGAATCAACCAGCGCCCCGAGGAACGCCGCCTGGCCTGTGTGTTCCAGGACCTGCGGCTGTTCCCGCACCTCGACGTGCGCGCCAACCTGCAGTACGGACTGCGACGCGCGCGCGGCGCCGCGACGCCGATCGCCTTCGAGCGCATCGCAGGGCTACTCGAGCTGCAGCCGTTCCTGCACCGGCGCTGCTGGCAGCTCTCCGGCGGCGAGCGGCAGCGCGTTGCGCTCGGCCGCGCGCTGCTGGCGCAACCACGGCTCCTGCTGCTCGACGAACCGCTGTCCGCGTTCGATGCGCCGCGACGCGCCGAGGTCCTCCCCTACCTGGAGCGCCTGCGCGATGAACTCGCGCTGCCGATGATCCTGATCACGCACCAGTTCGAGGATGTCGTACGCCTCGCCACGCACGTCGTGCTCATCGAGAGTGGCCGCGTGCTGGCGCAGGGAGATCTTCCCGCGCTCAGCATCGGGGTCGAGCTGCGCGGCCTGGTGGGTGCCGATGCCAGCGGCGCCGTGATCGAGGGAAAAGTGGAATCCGTCGACGCCGCATCGGGCCTCGCGCGCATCGCCGTCGGCAACGGACACCTGCTGCTGCCGGGCGAAGCGCTGCGCGCCGGCAACACGGTGCGCGTGCAGTTGTTGGCGCGCGACCTGATCCTGGCGACCCAGGCACCACAGGGGTTGAGCGTACGCAACCATCTGCAGGGCACGATCACCGCGCTGGCCGCCGACCCGCCCCATAACACGCTGGTCCATGTCGATGCCGGCGGCGTGCAACTGCTGGCGCGCATCACCGAAGCGGCCGCACGGGAGCTGCAGCTGCACGCCGGCAAGGGTGTGTGGGTGCTGGTGAAATCCGTTTCACTGCGCGGCCACGCGCTATAGGGGCTGTTCACTCCCCAAAAATTGAGGGTGGACCCCGCGCCGCGCTATGCTGGAAGCCAATGCCAACCCGATCGCGCCTGCACGTTCCTGCGCCGCCCGCCCGCCCGGGCCAGCCACCTGATTTCAGCTACCTGGAGCTGAGTCCGGCCGGCGCCGTGGCGCGCCCGGAAATCACGGCCTCGTGGCGCGATTCGATGGCGGCGGCCACGGGTCTCATCCGTGTGCTCGACGATGCGCACCGCGCCGTGGGCCCATGGAACCCGCGGCTCGAAGCGGCCGACCTGCAGGTCGGGCTGCGACATATGTTGCTGACGCGCCTGTACGACGATCGCATGGTGCGGTCCCAGCGCCAGGGCAAGCTCTCCTTCTATATGAAGTGCACCGGCGAGGAAGCCGTGTCGGTCGCCGCAGGCATGGCTTTGCAACCGGGCGACATGCTGTTTCCCGCCTATCGCAACCAGGGATTGCAGGTCGTGCGCGGCCGGCCGCTCGTCGACCTGATGTGCCAGCTGTTGTCGAACACGCGCGACATGTGCAAGGGCCGCCAGCTGCCGGTCATGTACCACTCCGCCGCGGCGAACCTGTTCTCGATCTCGGGCAATCTCGCCACGCAGTTCCCGCAGGCGGTAGGTTGGGCGATGGCCGCCGCGATCAAGGGCGAGGAACACGTCGCCGCGACGTGGACCGGCGAAGGCAGCACCGCCGAGGCCGATTTCCACTATGCGCTGCTGTTCACGTCCGTGTACCGCGCGCCCGCAATCCTCAACGTCGTGAACAACCAGTGGGCGATCTCGACCTTCCAGGGCACGGCCGGCGGCGAGCAGAATTCCTTCGCGGTGCGCGGACCGGCCTATGGCTTGCCCGGCCTGCGTGTCGATGGCAACGACTTCCTCGCCGTGTACGCCGCGACGCGCTGGGCCGCCGATCGCGCACGCACCGGCCACGGCGGCACGCTGATCGAACTGGTGACCTACCGCGCGGGCGCGCATTCGACCAGCGATGATCCGACGCGCTATCGGCCAAAGAACGAACCGGAGGCCTGGCCGCTCGGCGATCCGATCGAAAGGCTCAAGCAGCATTTGATTTCGCTCGGCGAATGGTCGGAGCAGCGGCACACGGCGCTCAGCGAAGAACTCGACGCGCAGGTCACGGCCGCGTGGCAGGAGGCCATCAAGTTCGGCACGTTGACCGATGGTCCGCGACTCGATCGCGACCTGATGTTCGACGACGTATTCAAGGAACTGCCCGAGCACCTGCGGCGCGAGCGCGAACTGCTGCGTGCCGAAATCGCGGCCGCAGGCTAGGGCCATGGCGAAGATGAACATGATCCAGGCGCTCAATTCCGCCATGGATATCGCCATGGGGCGCGACCCTTCCGTCGTCGTGCTCGGCCAGGACGTCGGTTTTTTCGGCGGAGTATTCCGCGTGACCGACGGACTGCAGCGCAAGTACGGCGAACATCGCGTGCTCGACACGCCGATTGCCGAAGGCGGCATCATCGCCGCCGCGATCGGCATGGGCGTGAACGGACTGCGGCCGGTCGCCGAGGTGCAGTTCGCCGACTATGTGTATCCCGCCTACGACCAGATCGTCAGCGAGCTGGCGCGGCTCCGCTATCGCAGCGCCGGCGATTTCTTCGCGCCGGTCACGGTGCGCATGCCCTGCGGCGGCGGCATCCGCGGCGGCCAGACGCACTCGCAGAGCCCCGAGGTGCTGTTCGCGCACGTGTGCGGCCTCAAGGTGGCGATGCCCTCGAACCCCTACGACGCGAAGGGCCTGCTGATCGGCGCGATCGAGGATGACGATCCGGTGATCCTGCTCGAGCCCAAGCGCCTGTACAACGGACCGTTCGATGGCGATCCGAACAAGCCGGCGGTGCCGTGGAGCACGCATCCGAAGGGCGAGGTGCCGACCGACCACTACTCCGTGCCGTTTGGCCGCGCCGAGATCGTGCGCGCCGGCACGCAGGTCACGATCATCGCCTACGGCACGATGGTACATGTCGCCGAGGCGGCCGCGCAGGCGCTGAAGCTCGATGCCGAGATCATCGACGTACGGAGCCTGGTGCCGCTCGATGTCGACACGCTGTGCAATTCCGTGTGCAAGACCGGCCGCTGCGTGATCGCGCACGAGGCGACGCGCTTCGCCGGCTTCGGCGCCGAGCTGGCCGCGACGGTCATGGAACACTGCTTCTGGAACCTCGAAGCGCCGATCCAACGCGTCGCCGGCTGGAATACACCCTACCCGCACGCCTTCGAGTGGGAATATTTCCCGGGCCAGGCCCGCGTTGCGCTGGCGTTGAAAGCGGTCATGGAGCCCCGATGAGCGTGCATGTGTTCAAGCTGCCGGATCTCGGCGAAGGCACCGTGTCGGCGGAAGTCGTCAGCTGGCTGGTCAAGCCCGGTGACGTGCTGAAGGAAGATCAGCCGCTGGTCGAGATGTCGACCGACAAGGCCGTGGTGGAAATTCCGTCTCCGGTCAGCGGGCGCGTGCTGACGGTCAGTGGCAAGCCCGGCGATGTCATTGCAGTCGGCGCCGAGCTCGCGACCTTCGATACGACTGCCGTGACCGGCGCCCCGGGCACGGCCGCGAATGCGCCGGCCGGAGCGCATGCATCCTCGCCCGCATCCCCGTCTGCGCCCGCGACCGCGGCCAGGCCTGCCGCGCAGGCGACGACTTCGCGCACGGTGGGCGATGCATCGCAAGTGCGCGCCTCGCCGGCAACCCGACGCCGCGCGCAGGAAGCGGGCCTTGACCTGGCAAGCGTGCCGGGCACCGGCACCAGTGGGCGCATCACGCCCGAAGACCTGCAAAGCGCGCTGTCCGCGCGCAACGATGGCGCGCGTGCGCCGCAAGAGCCGGCCGCAGCGACAGCCAGCCCCCGGAGCTCCGCTTCGACAGCCCGGGACGTGCAGGAAATCCCGGTCATCGGCATTCGCCGCGTCATCGCGCAGCGCATGAGCGAATCAGCGCGCAGCATCCCGCATTTTTCGTACGTCGAGGAAGTCGACATCTCCGCCCTGCACGCGATGCGCGAACACCTCAATGCGACGGCGCCCAAGGGCGCCACGCCGTTGAGCTACCTGCCTTTCATCGTCGCGGCGCTCGTGCGCGCGCTGCAGCGATTTCCGCAATGCAACGCCCACTACGACGCCGCGCGTGAAATGGTGCTGCGCCATCGCGCGGTGCACGTGGGCATCGCGACGCAGACCAGCGAGGGCCTGAAGGTTCCGGTGGTGCGCAACGCCGACCAGCTCAAGCTTCGCGCACTCGCCGCGGAGATCAACCGCGTGACGGCGGCGGCGCGTGACCGTTCAGCCAAGCGCGAGGAACTGAGCGGCTCGACGATTACCGTGACGAGCCTCGGCAAGCTCGGCGGCATCGCCAGCACGCCGATCATCAACATGCCCGAGGTCGCGATCATCGGCGTCAATCGCGCCGTCGAACGGCCGATGGTCGTGGCGGGCGCGATCGCGGTGCGGCGGATGATGAACCTGTCATCGTCCTTCGATCATCGCTTCGTCGATGGCGCCGATGCGGCCGGGCTGATCCAGGCGCTGCGCGACCTGCTCGAACACCCGGCGACGATTTTCATCGCCGAGTAACGTTCAGCCGGCCTCGAGGCGCGGGCTGGCGTGCGTGAACGCCTG